>JABAOD010001869.1_pt2 | contig 112288 bp, 105 predicted proteins | sample 7062151 | NCBI WGS metagenome assembly JABAOD01 (sample SAMN14538626, study PRJNA623070) | marine sediment metagenome | biome: marine biome [ENVO:00000428]; feature: marine pelagic biome [ENVO:01000023]; material: deep marine sediment [ENVO:00002113] | place: India: Gulf of Khambhat ... | reverse complement strand
GTTCCTTGTGAGGCGCACCGTTGGTGCCCCCGAACTCATCTCTCTACTCTTGACTTTTGGCATATCCATCTTCATCCTCAACGCCGCCATCTTGGCGTGGACTGCCGACATCAGGGCGGTCGGCTATACGTTGCCTTCCATCTCACTCAGCGGCCTAATCGTCCCATTGTCGAGGCTCTACGCCTTCATGGCAGCCGTGCTCCTCACGCTATCCTTCTTCATCTTCCTTGCGAAGACCTACTTGGGAAAGGCCATAAAGGCCCTAACGCAGAATCGACAAGCCGCGCACCTCGTCGGCATCAACACGGAGAGAGTCTCTATGATATCGTTTGGACTGGGTCTCGCCTTTGCCGCTACGGCGGGCTCCATAAACACAGTGGCGAATCCAGCGCTCACACCGATGATCGGTTCTCTCTATGTCTTGAAGGCCTTTGCCATCGTCGTCTTGGGCGGTGTGGGAAGGCCCTTTGGCGCTCTAGCGGGGGGCTTCCTGCTTGCCTTGGCCGAAGCCCTGGGGACGGTGTACTGGCACGCTGAAGCCTCCGTGGTGGTCGCCTTTCTGGTTCTGCTGCTCACGCTGTACCTCAAGCCTTCCGGGCTCTTAGGGCGAAAGGAGTGAAAGTGTGGAGAGACGACACCTTCCGAAAACACTCTACTTCGCGATGATCGCTGCAATTGGGGCCTACCTGGCAATCGCCCCGCACGTGGGCATGCGGATCACCCCGCACTTCATCCTTTTGCAGCTGATGGCGTTGGCCGTAAGCTTCAACCTTATTGCAGGATACGTCCGTTACGTAAGTTTCGGCCATGTCGCCTTCTTTGGCATCGGCGCCTATGTAACCGCCGTCCTCGTATGGCGAATGGGGCTACCGCCCCTGCTCTGTGTGTTCGTTGGCGGTCTGGGCGCGGCTCTGGCGGCTGCCGTGGTGGGAATTCCCACTCTTCGCCTTCGTGGCACCTACTTCGCCATCGCGACAATAGCCCTCAATGAGGCGATCAAAGGTTCCATCCTAATTCTGCCAGACGACGTGGCCGGAGGGGCTCGTGGCATCCCGCAGCCCTCCATCTATGATCCGTTGACAAGCTACTACGTTCTCCTCATTATCACAATAGGCTCCCTCGTCGCCATGCACTTCCTGGTGAGCTCTCGGATGGGGCTTAGGTTTCGCTCCATTGGGGAGGACGAAGCAGCTGCCGCTGCCATGGGGGTCAACACCGTCGGCGTGAAGCTCTTGGGATTCATGATTAGCGCCTTCCTTGCAGGTTTAGTCGGAGGCATGAACTTCTGGTACACCACGTATGTGGAACCTGTTTCGGCTTTCAACATAAGGCTCAGCATCGCGATGATGGCGATGGCGCTCCTAGGTGGTTTGGGCACCTTATTTGGGCCCGTCGTCGGGTCCATCACTCTCTATCCAATCGAGGAACGCCTATGGATTTCCTTTCCGGAGGTGTACCTCATGGTGCTTGGCGTGGTCATCGCCCTGCTCGTTGTCTTCCTCCCCCAGGGCATCATGGGGTACATTCGCTCAAAATTCTCAGAATTCAGGACCTTTATCCTCTAGCGAATCGGCGTAAGCCACTGCCTCACAAGCTCTTTCATTTTCCCTTCGAACTTTGCCTTTGGCCCATCGTCAGCTACCCTACCGAGATCAAGAACGTAGAGGTGGTCGGCGAGCATGATGGCTTCTCGGACGTTTTGATCGACTAGGACGATGGTGATCCCTTCCGCCCTCAGCTGACCAACCTCGCTGTAGATCTGCTTGGCCACCTTGGGCGCCAAGCCAACAGTCGGTTCGTCGAGCAGAATATATTGCGGAGCCGTCATCAGGGCTCTTCCAAGCTCAAGCATCCTCTGCTCGCCACCGCTAAGACGCCCGGCCATGACGGTCTTCCGTTCCCGCAATCTCGGATATCTCTTGTAGACAGTCTCGACCCTTGATCTGACCTTATTCCGGTCTCTTCTCAGCGTCCAGGCCCCCAGTTCCAGGTTCTCTTCGACGTTCATGTAAGGGAAGATGTTTCTTTCCTGCGTGATGAAAGCCATTCCCAGTTCCAGGAGTTCACTCGAAGGAACGTTTGTTATGTCGGCGTCGTTATACGTGATTGTGCCGGTCCTGGGCCTCAAGAAGCCATAGATTGTCTTAAGCAGCGTTGACTTCCCCGAGCCATTGGGCCCAATTATACACGTTGCTTTGCCATCTTCGGCATGCAGGGAAATATCGTGTATGACATCAATATTCTCGTGGTATCCCGCCGATACACGTTTGACATCGAGAGGCATGCTAGACACCTAGATAGGCTTCTACGACCTTCTCATCTTCCACGACTTCCTTCGGGTGGCCCTCTGCGATGCGCCGGCCCGAGTCCAAAACGACCACTTTGTCACAGATGGCCATCACGGATGGGATATCGTGGCTAACGATTGTGATGGTCTTTCCATTGCGCCGAAGCACCCTCATGTGCTCCAACATCTTCGCCTTGAGCGCTGGATGGATCCCCGCTAGGGGCTCATCCATGAGGAGAAGGCTGGGGTCAGGCATTAACGCTCGGGCGATCTCCAGCAGTTTCTGTTGGCCTCCGGAGAGCTCTCCAGCGAAGTAGTCCTTGAGTTCGGAAAGCCCCACGAAGTCGAGGAGGTTTTCGGCCCTATCCGCCAGCGATACCCGGCTAGCCGACTCGTGTAGAGAGGGAACGAGAAGATTGTCCAGCACAGTCATACCTGTGAATAGCCTGGTGGTCTGAAAAGTCCTTCCAATCCCAAGCCTGGCGATTCTGTAGGGCGACTTCCCGGTGATTGGCTTTCCCTTAAAACGAATCTCTCCGGTATCCGGCTTAAGGATGCCGTTGACGACATCTATGAATGTCGTTTTTCCGGACCCGTTGGGCCCTATGAGCCCTACGATAAAGCCGCTCTCGACCTTGATTGATAGGCTGTTCACCGCGACGACGCCTCCAAAGCTCCGTGTGACGTTACGAGACTCCAGAATTGCTTCCATTATTGAACGCGGGTGGTTCAACTCACCGTGCCATTAATAGCTTACTGAACATGTTGGGTTTGAGTGATGGAGCCTGGATCCTGAACCCCGTACTGTTTCGAAAGCTCGAGGTCAGGACGATGCCTCTTACTTCGTGAGAGGACCCGAGCTGTGAGGCCCAACCAACAGAAAGGGTTCGACCCCATTTGTCATTGTAGAGACTGCCGCGGAGGTCATTTCGCAGGCGGTACAAGAGTGGGCCCGCAAGACACTAGGATAAGATCTGTCAATGAGAGCCGCCGAAGGGATTCGAACCCTTGACCTACGGTTTTCCTGCCACGTTACAAGACCGTCGCTCTGACCAGCTGAGCTACGGCGGCTAACGTTGTGAAGATAGGTCAGACAATAAAGAAGTTGTCGTGACCCATCTCGAGTTTCCGGTTTTTCTCTCTCCCGGAGGCATCTAGCTTCTACGACGTAGACCATGATTCCCGTGGCTATCACCAGTTCAATTCCATGCCTTGTACGTCATGTTTTTCTGGGGGCCGTGTTTGGAATTACCCATGTTGGTTAAGGACCTTAGGGAGGCCTACCGGCAGTTCACCACGGGTGTGGCCCTCATCACGACCCATGGCCGCAAGGGTCCCAACGTCATGGCGGCGGAGTGGACCTTCAACGTTTCCTACGACCCTTTCCTAATATCCGTCCATCTGGACCCTGGAGAGGCCACCCATGAAGCCATCGTTGAGACGGGGGAGTTCGGTGTGAACATGGTGGCAGAGGATCAGGTGGCCGCCATGGCTTTCGCAGGTCACTTCTCAAAGTATGACGCGGAGAAGCTCTCTAGCGAGCTCTTCGACACCTATCCAGGCGCGAGGACAGGGGTTCCTATGATTCGGGGGTGTCTGCTCAATGCCGAATGCAGAGTGGTTCAACGCGTCACTATGGGCGACCATACGGCCTTCGTGGGAGAAGTGCTGGAGTTTTCCGTAGACAACTCGAAGCGCCCGGTGGTCCTTCACAGGGGAGCCCGCCGCGTCGGCCCCAGGGTTCATAGGAGAATGGTATTGGCCGTTGCGGGCAAGCTGACGGGTAAATCTACTGAGAAGAAGATAGCCGCCGTGGGAGAACTGATGGCTCCCCGCCGAGCGGCAAAGAGGATTCGCATGATTCTGCTGAGCCCAGAGGGTTCCGTGGTCTCCCGTACCGAGGCGAGAACAGGGGCTGGAGGAGACTTCACCGCAGAGTTTCGGTTACCCGGTTGTGCGGCACCTGGTGTATACACTCTTGTCGCGACCTACCGAGGTGCCGAGGGCAGGGCCAGGGTCCCGGTGAAGTAGGGACAGCCCCCCCGGTTCTCCCGGTGGAGGCGGCCGATCGTCTGGAAAGACCTTATATACGTTCCAACTCATAATCTAATCTGATGTCAAAGGGCTCTATGCTCCAGCCCTATGAGCTTGTAGTGAGGAAGATTCTTCCCACCGTACGGGCCAAGTTAGCCCAGGTTCTCCTGCAGGAATATGCCCTCAAGCAGGTGGAGGTGGCGGAGAAGCTCGGCATAACCCAGGCAGCGGTGAGCCACTACAACACCCATACCCGGGGGTCAGATCAGACCATCCTTGAGCTATTCCCAGAGATCGACGGTCTTGTGCAGGATCTGGCAATCGACATCGTTGAGGGCCTCCCAAGGCAGGACCAGGTGGCCCGCCTGAACAAAGTTTGTTGGCAGCTCATGTACACCCAGAGGTTCTGCGACTATCACAGAAGAATCGCGGACCTCGAGAACTGTAACGTCTGTTACGAGCCAGCGCCCCAGTAAGCGATTCTGGAAGCGTGGGCACTTTCTGGAGGATGCAGCATGGTAGTCGAAAGAATTGAAGGTAGGGATCGTCTTTGCCTTGCCCAAGTCTGCTCTGATGGTAGCCAAGGCCTTAGAGAGGGGACCCCTCACAAGGGAACAGGTGAGGTTGAGGACGGGCTTGCCGGATAGGACCCTCCGATTCGCGGTAGGCCGGCTCCGGGAGGCTCGTCTCATCGAGGAGAGGAGGAGCCTCAAGGATGCCCGCATGAAGCTCTTCTTCCTGGCGGCCGATGAAGATCATGAGGGGGAGGGCGGGAAGGTCAGCCATACCCCCAGTTGATCCAGTATAGCTGGGAGTAGCCGTCATCGTATAGCTTCAGGTAGTGCTCCCCCAAGAACTTGTCCTGGGCTCCCTGGGAAAGAGGCAGTGCAGGGTCCCAAGGAAAGAGCATTGCGCCCGCTATGAGGTCTTGATCCAGCAGGACGTAATCGATCCTGGCTGACCCTCCTGGTAGGTCCTCCACCCACTCCATCTCCACTCTAGCTTCATCAAAAGTCAGGGCATGGAGGGGAAGGGATACCTTGTCCCAGGTGGCCCTTACGCCGCCTAGACCGAAGAGGATGGTGGAAACTCTATGATCCGTCGCCGTAACGCCCCCGACCATGTCGGAGGCCCAGTAGACCACGTTCAGAACCTGGGGCCTGGTTCCCTCAAAGTGGTTTCCTAGGGCTTCCCTTGGTGGGAGAGCTGTGAAGCCGCTTATTGCTACGAGGGCTACTATGGAGATCGCGATGGCCTTCCTCCAGCGCCGGGCAACCCCCGCTAGCTGAAGGGCTCCGATTCCACCGAAGATTGCCAAGGGTAGGGTCAGATATTCCAGGTGGCGGTAGGGTATGAGGAAGGTGGGGGCGACCAGGCCTCCCACCATCCAGGAGACGTTGAAGGCCAGGAACCAACCAGTAACGGAAGTACCTCCTGGCATGAAGTCGAGGTACTTCCGGCCGGGAGCGCTCAGGAGGAAGAGACCGAGATACGGAGTGGCTAACAGAATGGATAACCCGGAAACCAAGATGGCGGTCCCGGGAACTGCCACGAAGTAGAAGACCGCCAAGAGGACGTAGGCTAGCAGGGCTGACAGCGCAAAAATCCTCCATCCTCTAAGGGGCAGCGGGAAGGTGGGGCTGTAGCTCCAGGAGATTCGACGGCGCAGCACCGCTATCGGGTAGAGGCTAACGGGCAGCAATAGGGCGAAAATGACTGTGAGCCACCACGGCACTCTCTCCGCTCCAAGGAAGTCTCTGAAATTCTCCGTGTAGGCGCCCCAATACGCAACATTGGCGACGACGAGAAAGGCGAGGAACTTAGCCTCCCTCCCTACTTCAGCGAAGGACGCCCTTCTCAGCATCACCCTGAGAAACGCCGCCGTGAAGGTCGCTATGATCAGGAAGTAGCTCGACAGATGGTGGACGACCATCAGAGCAAGGGAGAGCGGTATCAGAAGGCCCCACATCCTTCTGTCATCCCTCAGCCGCAACACGAGGAGGAGGCCTGAGACGAGAAGAAGATCCCCGAGGGCCCCAGGGATGGGATGAGAGGTGGGATAAACGTGAGGCATAGCAACTCCCACGATGGCAGCGGCGAGGAGGGCAGGTTCGTCTCTGCCTGTCAACTCTCGGCCAATGAGATAAGCGGGGAATACAACCAGGGATGCAAGGACGGGAACCACTAGGACGGCTGAGGCTTCTAGGGGAATCCCGGTCCAAGCGACGGCGGCCACGAGCACCTGCATCCCGGGGAACTCGGGATAGGTCACACCCCAGCCTCCGTACTCCGTTGGGACGATAGCCCCTTCGGCCAGCAGCCTCGTCAACGAGAAGTATTCGCCAAAGTCGGCTCCCCAGTAGAGGTACTGGGAAAGGGGCCACAGCCTTACAAAGGCAGCGAAGAGCATTATGGCCAGGAGCGCAGAGGTGGTGGACCGCTTCACGCCTCGCCATTTGGAGACCAACTTATGAAAGTTGGGGTGAGCGGGGGGTGTCGAGACCGTGGATAAAGGCTAACAGGCCCGACCGCCACAAATGTATAAATCGCCGTTCCCACTGGCCCTCACTAGTGCGCCTGGCTATTCTCCACGACTTCTTGGACAAGATTGGCGGCGGCGAGAAGGTTGCCGTGACCTTGGCGAGGCTCTTCGATGGAGATCTCTTCTCCACAAACGTGCGCGGTGATGTCCTGGAGGGTCTGGGCGCCACGACTATCCGTGTGCGGAACCTGGGAACCCTTCCGCGGACCCCGCCGTTGAAGCAGATCGCCGCCTCCTGGCTGTTCTCGCAAGCGAGAATGCCCGACTACGACGCCTACCTGTTCTCCGGAAATTGGGCTCACTATGCCAGCGGGTTCCATCGACCAGGAATCCTCTACTGTCACACCCCCGTTCGGGCGTTCTATGACCAGCGCGAAGCCATGCTGGGCGGGATGCCCAGGTGGCAACGCCCAATCTTCCGGGCCTGGACCCGGGTCCACTCTCGTCTAGACCGGAAGTCGATATCCAGGATTGCGCGACTGGTCGCGAACAGCGAGAACGTACGACGCAGAGTTCTGCAATTCTACGGGCGGGAGGCAACGGTCGTACACCCACCCGTGGCGGTCAACCGCTTTCGTTTCCGAGAGCTGGGCGACTTTTGGCTGAGTGTCAACCGCCTGTATCCCGAGAAGCGTATTCAGCTTCAGTTCGACATCTTCCGTCGTCTCCCAGAGGAGCGCCTTGTGATTGTTGGTGGATGGGTGGCAGGGGACCACAGTGCCCGTTATGCTAAGACCCTGAAGCCCCCTCCGAATGTGGAGATGCTCGGTGAGGTCTCAGGGGAACTCCTTACCGATCTCTACGCCCGGTGCAAGGGCCTGGTGGCCGCGGCCGTGGACGAGGATTTCGGGTTGACGCCGTTGGAGGCCATGGCCTCCGGAAAGGCCGTTCTCGCAGTGAACGAGGGAGGATACAGGGAAACCGTTCTCGATGGCATCACAGGGTGGCTACTGGCTCCAGACCCAATGGCGTTCGCCGAAAAGATTGATGCCCTGGAGGAAGAAGAGCTGCTGGGGATGCGTTCGGCTTGTGAAGCGCGGGCCCGACTTTTCGACGAGGAGCGCTTCATGGCGCAGATGGCGAGAATCCTGGAGGCGGTGGCAGGCTCTGCGGAAGGCCCCCAGGTCAACGGATCGGAAACTCTCCAAGTCTGACCCTGCTACGTCCCCCGTCGATTGCCTTACGAGGCTTCCCCCGGCTTGCGTGCCTTCATCGGACCCGTCAGCTCGGCGGAGACCGAGGTCACGATGTCCATGGCCTTGTCGATCTTCTCCAGGGAATTCGCGTATGAGAACCGGAGATGTCCTTCCCCCCTCTCCCCGAACGCAGACCCCGGACTGCACAGGACGCCAGCCCTGAGAAGGCGCATCGCCAAATCTTCTGAGTCCACGGGGTGGTCGTAGGAGGGAAAAGCGTAGAAGGCGCCATCCGGTCTCAGGCACCGGAAGCCTGAGATGTTGTTCAGCTTCTTCACTATGTGATCCCGCCTCTGCCGGAACTCCTTGACTACCCCTTCCAGGTAGCTCTCGGGGTCCCGCAGCCCCGCCAAGACTGCATGCTGGGCCGGCGTCGGAGGACAGGCCACCATGAAGTAGTGGACTTTGGCCATGGTCCTCACGAAGTCGGCGGGGGCTATGAGATAGCCCAGTCGCCATCCTGTCATGGAGAATAGCTTGGAGAAGGAGTTCACGTAAACCAAGTTCTCCGTCCGGCGCAAGAAGGTATGATGGCCCTTCTCGTAAACGATGGAGTCGTACACCTCATCGGAGATGAGGAGCAGCCCCTTCTCCTTGGCGAAGGAAACAATGTCCCTCACTTCGCCCTCCCCCATTACAGAGCCTGTGGGGTTGGAGGGGGTGTTGACAATGATGGCCTTCGTCCTAGGGGTCACCAGTCGCTGAAGGTCCTCCATCCTGGGGAGGAACTCGTTCTTCTCCAGCACGGGATAGAAGACAGGTTGGCCTCCGGCAAGGCGGACGTGGGGGGCGAACAAGACGAAGCCAGGGTCCGGGACCAGGACCTCATCCCCAAAGTCTATGAAGGTCTGCATGGTGAGGCAGAGGGCCTCGGTGGCTCCCACAGTTACGAGGACGTTATCCTCCGTGAGGTCCGCTTGGGCAGAGTGTCTCTCAGCCAATGCCTTCCTGAGTTCCCGCAAACCTCCCGTCGGCCCGTACTTGTTGTGGCCCTCCTCCAGGGCCCTCTTCATGGCCTCGAGGACAGTGGGGGGAGGCTGAAAGTCGGGCTCGCCGAGGCCCAGGTTTATTGCTTCGGAACCGGCCAGGTCGAACATCTTCCTGATGCCGGACATCTTCAGTCCGCGGGCTCGCCCTGCGAACACGGGGTATAAAAAGGACCAGGGGACTTTAAGCTGTCGCGACATGCTATGGCAACCCACAGGGTACAACTTTTTGTAGGTTGAGTCCATGCCTCGGTGGGATGCCCGAGAGGTGCCCGAGGTGCAGGAGTAGGATTGAAAACCCTAGATCCTTGGTCTGCCCGAGATGCAACTACTCCCTTCGGCTGCCTCTTGTGGGGAAGCTCGGGGCCGTTCTCATGGTTGCCGGGCTATTCGCGTTCCTTTATGCCATCTTCTCAGAGGATATCTGGATGGAAATTCTCTTGGGAGGCCTGGGCGCCCTGACGGTTGGAATGGCTGCCCTCATTACTGCAGGCTGGATGCTTGGTAGAGCCCGTCGCGCTTAGAGGAAGTCCTCTAGCCGGGCGACCTGCTTACTCTCATCCTTGAACGTCGACTCTATGGCCTCCTCCACCAGCTCCAGCCTCTGCCTCAGGTACGTCGATATTCCGTAATCCGCCGAGATTCTCTTGGAAACCTCCAGGTACTTCACCACGCCGCTCCTGTGCACCGTTAAGGTCAGGTTGCCACCACAGGAGAGGCACTTCCCTTTGAGGGGAATCCGACGATATTTCGAGTTGCACTTGGTGCACCGGAAGCGCTGGCTGGTGAAGGCCTTCAGGTTCCCGATCAGATCGGGTAGGAAGTGATGGGTCACGATCCTGGACACGACATCTTCCTCATCCACTGCCCTTATCTTCCTTGCCAGGGCTAACTGGCCCTCCATCTTGGATATCATGTTCCCCTCCTTGTAGGTGGATCGGAGGGGAGCCTCCCCGATGGCCCTCACCTCATGGGTGTAGCCAAAGCCCTCGAACTGTAGTACTGTTCCTACCCTCTTGCCCACGGTGTCTATGAGGCCCTCCACTTCCCTGGGATTGGTGAACCGCTCTGCCGCCTGGTAGAACTCCAGGGGAAAGGAGAAGCAGACCTCCATGTTCTGGGCCTCCTTGTCGATCTCCCTCGGGTCGATCCTCGTGCTGAGGACCAGGGGCGCATCCATCAGCCCGCCCCGTTTCTCAGGTAGGTATGATCGGCTGAAGTTCAGGAGACCGTCCAGCAGCAGGATGACGGAGTCCTCATCCCCGTCTGCGTCCCTCCTCTTGGCTGCGTGGAAAAAGGGATGGGCGAAGCACACCCTGGCTGGGGTGAGGCCGATGATGCGGGCGAGAACCCCTACGGAGGTGTGCGGGGCGAGGCCCATCACCAGGTGGCCTATCAGGTCTTCTGGGTTCTCTAGGTCGTAGAAGGGCTCCATCCCATATACCTTGACCAACAGGTCGTCCACGAATTGGGTGACCCTCAGGAGGTACTCCGCAGCGAGGCGGGAGACAATGATGTCCTGAGGCCTGAGTTCTACGAGCTGATCCGCGTCCTTCAGAGGACGGCCCTCCAAGTCCTTGGTGTAACAGAGTTCACCGGCCCGCTCCACGGAGAGGCCTATCTCCGAAGGTTTGAAGTGAGTCAGGGGCAGGTTGGTCATGTCGAAGCGGGTGGTGCCGTCCTTGAAGACGAATACGTTGTGCTTTGCCCTCAAAAGGGCCTTTTCCAACGCCTCCGGGGTCTTGAACCGGGATATCATGCCCTGTACGAGCTTCACGCCTTGTATCTTGCCCTCGTTCAAGGACGCGGTAACGTGCCTATACAGCTCCCTCAGGGGTATGGACTCCTCGACAACCCTCTCCAGGCTCCTTGTGTGGCCCCCGCATGGACATCGGGGCATGAACCAGGTCTTGCCACAGGCGTCGCACTTCCGGAGGCCGACGTCCGCCATGACGCGCTCCTTCTCCAATGCCTTGCCCAATAGTCTCTGGGCACCCCCGTCCCCCCCGATGGGGAAGAGGCCGTGGGGTGGGGGCTTCATGAGCCTCTCCTTAGCTTTCTCCGGCCTGCCCATTCGAGCCCCTATCCTGGTAGGTGCCCTGGCCCTGATGGCAATGCCGGCAAGCCTGGAAATGTACTCCAGCGGGGTAGATGCCTCGACATCCTCCTTGAGCTGAAGACCCGCTTCTTCTGCCTCAATCCCCAGGCATCTCAAGAGGGCCCTGGAGTGCCTTCCCACTTTCAGCTTTCCATGACTCAGACTGAAAGGAGCTCCTAGGTCCACCAGGAGGGGTAGGACCTCCTTGTGCGCTTCGATGAGGAGTTCTCCTCCTTCCATCACGCCGTTCTCCACTAAGAGCCGCCTGAGCCGCCTTAGCTGCTCCACGGACAGGTCGTGCCAGAACAGATTGTATGAAGGATGGAGGGGAACGCCATGCCTCTCTGACAGTTTCACGGACTCGTCGAAGGTCGGCGCTTCCCAGTTCTTGGGGAGTTTACCCGCAGCCCTCTCGAGTTCAGCCCTGTACCAGTCGAGCCCGTAGGCCCCGGGAACCAGGGGATGATTGTTCTCCAGGAACTCCCCGAAGGCGACGAGAATCTCACCAAGGTCGACTATGGTCTCCACATCTCGCCTCAGGCCTCTGGCCTCCTTCAGGGTCTGAACCTCAACCAGGCTCCCATCCTTGAGGAGGACAAGAGGACCTTCTACGGAGGTGCATGGGGCCACGGCTCCCGCCTTCCCAGGCCTCTCCACCTTTATCTGGGTGCCCACGGCGATGAAGTCGTCCAGGAGGTGCATAGTGGCAGGATGCAGGCCGACGGCCGCGAGCCCCGTGGCTCTGGATCTGCCGTATCGCAGGCGGAATCCTCCCTTCCGGCTGGGGTGGGCGAGCACCGGCCTGCCAGCGAGGATGTTCTGGATGAACTTGTAGCTGGGCTCAGCCCCCGCCTCCTCTTCCTCGCCTTTCTTCGCCCTTAGGTAGTGCCTCAGGAAGTCCCAACCGTCGATGCCCAGCTTCCGGACATGTTTGAGAATCTTGGGGGCTTTCAGGCAAAGGCCTTCGGCGATGACCAGACACGCCCCTCCCCGCACGCGGTTCGTTTCGACCCGTGGCAGGTCCCTGTAGCCGCTGATCTCCTGATCCTCCGTGCCCTCACCGTTGATCCCCACGGGGCAGTGGCTCACCACCAGCTCGATCTCCTCCTCCGTGGGCGTGTACTGCAGGTGCTGAAGCTGCTTGTAGACCGGAATCTCCTCCTTGAACCTCTCGACCTCCTCCCTGACCGCCCTGTAGGCGCCGATGCCCAGTTCTCGACGGACCACGTCGGCGATGAGGACACTCAAGGCCTGGGCGGTCCCGCCAGCGGAGCGGATTGGACCGGAGTAGTAGAGGTCTAGATAGCTGCTCCCCTCCTTGTTTCTCTTAACCTTCACCCCAGCCAGCCCCTCCAGGGGGGCAACCACTATGCCCTCGGTGAGGACGGCCAGGCCCGCTCTGACGGCCCTTTCAATGCCCTCCTCCAGGCTCCTGGCTGGCCTTGTGGCCAGTTCTCTGGCCAGGATGAGGGAGGTCTCCTCTCGGTTGTACTGCTTGTTGAGCTCCCTAATCCTCTGGGCCACGCCCTCCAGCCCATACTCCCTGAGGAGACGTTCCACTCGACTGGGGAGGTCCTCGGCGGGGGGGATCTCAACGGACAGCTCCGGATCCAGCCCTTTGGCTCTTGCACGGTTGGCCACATCATAGCACCGCTGAGCCTCCCTGTCCAGGCCGTCCTGATAGTTGCGTATTTCCTGACTGCAGTTGAGCCGCCCCATCCCACCACTCTAGAAGCTGAGGGGCAATGGTCGGGTCGCTATAAAGCCTATCCCCCTCAAAGGGTGGGAGGCCTCTTTCAAATAGATCGGGGTCGTGGTTAGACGTGATGATGGGTTCGGCGCCTGCGGCGGTTGTAGGAGGGGCGGTGGATTCCGATCAGCCAGTCCTAGCTCCTTTCTACGCTCAACGGTGTCCCTTCTGCCGAGAGTAACTGTCCGTCTTCCGCCGGGTCGAGGCCGACGGCGTGATCCTAGTGGAAGTGGACATAAGCGACGAAGCCAACCCTCTGTGGGACACCTACAGCATCGAGGTCGTTCCGACCCTCATCCTATTCCGTAATGGTCTCATGCTAGACAGAGCCGATGGCAGGTTTATGGAAGGCCTTCACGAGGGGGACTTGGAGCGACTTCTAGAGACGGCTCGAAAGAATGAGGGATAGGGAAGGGCTGACAGCGTTCCGCGGGCCTATTGGCCTTTATAGCGGCACGTTTTGTCAGGGTACACAAAGGTACCCCGACTAGCGTACCTGGGCCAGGGGTCCACGACCCCTCAACGGGGCCAAGCTTCCCACGGGCTCGCGCACCGCAGTAGCGCAGGGAACGCGGGCGGGCTTAACTTCCGGGTTCGGAATGGGACCGGGTGTATCCCCGCCGCTATGGCCGTCAAACCCTTCCCTTTACCATCAGCCGCTAGGCGATATTAAAGCTTCTGATGCGGCCTCGGGCTTACGGAAGTAAGGGGGCTCGGAGACCTCTCCCGCCGCGCCCACCAGTCCGATGTAGATCTTCAGAGGGGCACCCGCGGCGTTCTCGAAGATGAGGCTACAGGAGGCCGAAGAGAAGGTTCCCCGCGAGGAACGTGAGGAGGTAGCCAGCCGTCATCGGGATCATGAATGGTATCTGGGGGGAAACCCAGATCCTCTCAATTCCCATGCTTCTCAGGCGCTCCAAGTCTACATCCTCGGCGTCCCTCCTCGGGACGACGTAGTATCTCACGCCATCCTCCTGGGCTTCCTGCAACGCCCAGACGAAAGGCGGGAGAGCGTCCACAGATGTTTTGAATCCCAGAAAGGCCTGAGGCCACCGGAAGTCTCCCTTGATGGCGTTCCTTGCCAGGAAGTAAACTGGAAGGGTTAGAAGAAGGAGGGCAGAGTTCATCAGGGTGGAGAGAGCGAAGGGGAAGAAGAGTTCGAAGGCCGGGACGACCTCTGGCGTCAGCGGGATCAGAGGAAAGAGATCCAGGGAGGGGTAGCCCGGTACTAGGATACCTATGGCCATGAAAGCCTTGGCATCAGCGCCTCCCCTCATGAGACCCAGGTAGTAGAACAGGTGGGCGAGGAGCAGGATGAACAGGGCCCCAAAACCTCTCCTTACCATGGTCTGGTCAGCCGATTTGAGGCCGGGGAAGGTCAGTATAAGGACGATGATAGTCACCCCGGCGACAGCGTAGAGCACTCCTGTGAGAGTCCTCTGCCCTGTCCCCCTCCCCCTCTCCCATAGGGTGTCGAGGAATATCGTGGCGAATGGCAGCAGTACCAGATAGCTCCAGCCACTACCTCCCAGATCGTTGGTCTCCAGAGCGAAAAGGAAGACTCCCCCGGTCCCCATGATTGCCCAGACGATGTCACCCACCCTTCTCGTTCTCCAGTCCATCAGTGACGCGAAGGATAGGATGATCAGCCCGAAGAGAAGGCGGACCAGGGACAAGAACATGAGGGCCGATTTCACCATGAGTATAAAGATTCGTCCCAGAGACAGTTCTCACATCAAGCATTTTCAGACAAAGGCTTAATATTTATGAGCACGAACCCCATTACGAGCGAGGAGCCCTCGCATGACCAAAGAGGTGAAGATGAAGGCTAAGGTCTGCCTGGTGGGAGAGCAGGCCGTGGGGAAGACTAGCCTCATCTTGCGATACGTCCTCGACCAGTTCGGCGAGGCCTACATGGCCACCCTGGGAGCGAAGGTCTCTAAGAAGTCGGTGGTCCTAGACTTTCCGGAGAGGGACCTGCGAGTAAACATGGACATGACCCTCTGGGACATCATGGGCGCCAAAGGCTTCAGGGAGCTCCTGAAGGAGGCGTATTTCCATGGTGCCCAGGGCGTCCTCGGTGTGACTGACATCACCAGGAAGAACACCCTGGAAGACCTGATGGCATGGCGGGAGTCGGTCCAGAAGACAGCTGGTGACATCCCCTGGGTCCTTGCTGTCAACAAATTCGACCTGAAAGAGGAGTTCGCCTTCGGGGAAGATGAGGTCAAAGAATTGGCGAAGCACCTGAACGCCCCACACCTGTTCACAAGCGCCAAGACTGGGGAGAGGGTGGAACAGGTCTTTGAGGTTTTGGGCAAGATGATCGTCGAAGCGGAGAAGATTTAGCCCCCGAATAACAGCCTCACAAACCTTTTAACCCGACCCCTCTTAGTCGCCGCTGCTGGTGGCCCGATGGCCGACGAGGTCGCGGTTGCAGAGAGGCCCGTAGGGGCCCAGGTCCGGATTGAGCTGAGCCGCGACCTTAGACTCTTCGACATAACCATGATAGGCATCGGGGCCATGATTGGTGCGGGTATTTTCGTCCTCACCGGCAGCGCGGCCCGAGTGGCAGGTCCCGCCGCCGTTCTCGCCTTCCTCATCAACGGGGTCGTCACCCTCCTTACGGCTTTTACCTACGCTGAACTCGGCTCCGCCTACCCCGAGGCGGGAGGCGGTTACCTGTGGGCCAAGGAAGGACTGCCCCCGCCCGCGGGATTCATGAGCGGATGGCTCTCCTGGGTCGCCCACGTAATTGCCTGCGCTCTTTACGCTGCCGCCTTCTCCAGCTTTGCCCACTTTATCCTCGGGGAGTATGGGGTTGCCGATATTCTCTTCCCCCGCGACGTAGCCCTGGGTGGCTTGACCTTTAACCCGGTGGAGAAAGGCATCACCATTGGCATCGTCCTCTTCTTCGTAATGGTGAACTACATCGGCGTACATACCACGGGCAAAACAGAGAGCATCATCACCATCGGAAAGGTCCTGGTCCTGGGGGTCTTTATCGCCTTCGGCTCCAACGCGATGATTAGGGATCCAACGGCTCCCCAGCGCTTCATCGAAGACTTCACCCCCTTAGGCTTCGGTGGCATCTTGCTGGCCATGGGCCTCACCTTCATCGCCTTCGAAGGATACGAAATCATCGCCCAATCGGGAGAGGAAGTAAAGGATCCGAAGAGAAGCATCCCTAGAGCTATCTTTCTCTCTATTGCTATCGTTGTGGTCATCTATGTACTTACCTTCATCGTGGCCCTCGGTGTGATAAACTGCCCAGACGAGACCGTCGCTTACCAGTGCCTGGGAGGTGCCGAAAATCCTGAGCTGGCCATGATAAGGGCATCGGGCTCCCTTCTCGGACCCATAGGCATCATCCTTATGGTTGCCGGAGGGCTTCTCGCAACGACCTCGGCGCTCAACGCCACCGTCTACTCTTCCTCTAGGGTCAGCTTCGCGATGGGCAGAGACGGAACTCTTCCGCGCTTTCTGGGGCAGGTGCACCAGAAAAGACAGTCACCTGGAAACGCGGTCGTGGTCAGCGGTATAGTCATCATCGTGTTCGCCGTGACCCTGCCCATTGAGCACATCGCGGCCTCGGCTGACATAATGTTCCTACTGCTTTTCGTCATGGCCAACATGAGCCTTCTGACTCTCAGGAAGAAGCGACCGGACCTGGACAGGGGCTTCTGGGTGCCCCTCTACCCCTATATCCCCATTATGGGCATTGCGGCAAACATTTTCCTGGCCGTATACATGTGGAACTTCCCAGGGAGGGAGGTAGGTGAGCTGGGCCCGGGACAGATCGCTTGGTACGTCGCCATCCTGTGGCTCACCGTCGGTCTGGTATACCACTTCTTCAAGGGAGGGCGGGAGGAGATAGAGAGGGCCCCGCCCATCAGGCGCGAGATCTTGGAAGTCATCGCTGCACCCATGAGGAGGGCCGTTAGGGCCGGTAGGAGGGTACTGGTACCGCTGAGAGACCCCAGCAACCTGGCGGTGGTGGGCCTCGGAGCCCAAGTCGCGAGGGAGAGGGACGCTGAACTCATCATTCTCCACGTCATCGAGGTCCCTCTGGCCCTCCCTCCGAAGTCTGTCAGGTTCGGCTATGTGGACGAGAGGATCAAGGCCCTCGACCCTGCCCAGAAGCTGGCCAGGGAAATGGGTGTGGACGTCTCCGTCGTAGTGAAGATTGCCCATAAGGTCTATGAGACCATTCTCGAGACCGCCGAGCAGGAGGGCGTCGAAGCGATGGTCCTGGGATGGCGCGGCGAGCGTCCGGCCCGAGGGGGTCGAATCCTAGGCAGCAACATCGATTTCCTGGTGCAGAAGGCTAAGTCTGATGTGCTAGTGTTCAAGCCTCTCAGGATAAAGGAGAAGTTGGAGAATCTGACCCTCCTGACGGGGCATGCCTGGCACGTCCCTCACGCCGCAAAGGTAGCGGCCCTCCTTGCCAAACAGCACGGTGCCCAGGTCACCCTCCTCAGCGTGGTCCCCCACAAGGCGGTTGAGGAAGCCACCATAGCCGATGCCCACAAGCTGATGAAGGTCTTCGAGGAGATGGAGGTGCCCCATGATCACAAGATCGTGTACTCGGCCTCCACGGTGGAGGCCGTTGCCAGGGAGTCCACCAAGTGCGACCTCCTCATCATGGGCGCGAGCCCCAGCTGGGTTCTCAGGAAGTATGCCTTCGGTCCGCTGGAGGACAGGATAGCCAAGAGGGCGGCCTGCCCGGTCCTCATGCTCAGGAAGTCGGCGGAGAGGCCTAAACCTGAAGAAAAAGAAGCTTGAAGCCCTCCTCGTGGAAGAGCTCCTGGCCTTTGGCAATCAACTCGCTCTTGATTCTCTTCATCTCCGAAGGGTCCGTGATGTAGGCCCAAAGCTGATAGCTGACGGTGTTTCCCTCTATCCTTCGGGCATAGACCTCCGGTTTTGGGTCGCCCAGGATGCCATCGGTCCTCTTGGCAGCCTCCGTCAGCAGGCTCTCCACCTTCCAGTGAGGAACGTCGAAGCTCACTGTGACGTCGACAGTCATGGCGTAGGGCTTCGACCTGCTGAAGTTCATGATGGCCTTGGATAGGAGTTCGCGGCTGGGGACGTTGACGACCTCCCCCTTGAGGGTCCTGACCCTCGTTGCGGTCAGGTTGACCTCAAGGACGTCGCAGACCATGGAGCCCCCCACCTTGATCCGCTCCCCCTCGCGGAAGGCGTCTGTGTTGATGAGGGCGATGCCCGAGAGGGCGTTGCTTATGGGCTCGTAGAGGACCACCACGGCCGTGAGGACTATGAGGACGAGGATGAGGCCAATGAGGATGAGCTGGTCTGCCGAGAGCCTTGATGAAAGGGTGATGAAGACGACGGTGAGGCCCGCGGCGCTATAGATGGCGTACTTGGTGACGGCTTGGAAGAGGTCCACCACCCTGGGAGTGAACTTCCGGGTTCTCTTCCTGAAGTCGTTGAAGACGGAGTCAGCCAGCCTTGAGGCGATGGCCATGAGGACAAGGGTGGTGAGAAGAAGGGTGAGATAGCGTGGGTCCAAGAGGGGGGCCAGGGGCAGAAAGATGGCTTGGTCGATGAACACCCTGACGGTGGTATCCTCGGGGGGCAGGAGGCCAAGTCCGCCAAGGATGGCGACGGCCAGGCCAAGGGCGTAGAGGGCATATTTGACCACCATCTCCGTCACGACGAAGGAGCGGCTAGGTAGCACTTTCTCAGGCTTCTGCTCAAGCTGTCCCCGGAGGTACGAGAGGAACCGACCCACGGCGCCGGCACTGACGACGGATCCAGTGAGGCTGAAGACGACAATGAGGATGGAGGGCATGTGAAGAACGACTAGCCTGAGGAAGGCCTTGATCTCGCCGGAGTGAGTGGAGAAGGCCACCAGGATGAGGATGATGACGAGGCCCGCCCACGTGCCCAGCATGACCCGCCTCAAAAGGTCCAGGGTCTTCCTCCCCAGGTACTTGCTCTCCTGGGCCTTCAGGTACTCGAAGAAACGGTTGACGTAGGCAAAGACGTAGAGGATGGCCACGGCCAGGAAGAAGGTAACGACAAGGGCCGGCCAAAAGGCGATCAGGAACCCGGTAAGGTCCTGAACCACGTCCAAGGCCTGGGGAAGCACGTCCGAATCAACCAAGGGTCTCTATATAATTCTTTGTTCTTGAGGACCGACTGGGATAATCGCCTAAAGCAAGTCCACAGAGAGGGTCTCGACACTACTGACTCCCGCCAGGGCCCCGATGGTCTGCTCAGACCTCTCCAAGAGGCCACCAGCGTCGTCCAGTACGACTATGGCCTCGAGAGACACCAGACCGAAGGCGACAGGCCTCTCCACCACTTCCCGGAGGGCGCCCTCGAAGGCCGTCCTCAGCCCAAGCCTGATCTCCTCTAGATCAGTCCCTGGCCCCTCAGGCATGATCTTGAACGTGACTGCAACCCTAGCCATGTAACCACCTAGGGACCTTCGAACCCGCACTCACTGCACGCATAGGCTACGCTCTGGTCTCTGCAGCGGCCACACCTTCCAATGGTTGTCTTCCCACACATGGGGCACTTGAAGAGCACGGAGCCTCTCTCTGTGAGGGGCTGGCCGCATGAGATGCATCTGCTCTCGATCCACGTCAACACATCGGCTCTAAGAACCTCCCTCTTAAAAGGCTTTTGAGGTGCCCATCATGGAGCTCCCCCAGGGAAAATAACATATCCCCGGGCCGCCATCAACCCTCAGATTGAGGCGTCGATGAAGCTCCGTCATGCTCGCCTATACCGTAAGGTTTATCAATCAACGTGTCATCGTTTATCGTTGCATGCCACCGCCGCTGACCATGGGCCCGTAGCTCAGCTAGGTTGGACGGCCNNAAGAGCATCTGGCTTTTAGGCAATGATCCCGGGTACAAGACCTGAAGGGCGTTGCGCTGAAACCAGATGGTCCGGGGTTCGAAATTGCACCTCGTCCGAGGTGCATCGAAAGTCCCCGCGGGCCCGCTGGGTAGCGGAAAGCAGGAGGCCAAGCCTTGCCCCTTAACGTGATGGAGCACGAGTCGGTTCCCGAGCATCATCTCCTCTCGGAAGAGGAGGCTGCAGAGGCTTTGAGTAGGTTGAAGATCGAGAAGGAGCAGCTTCCCAAGATAAAGAGGAGCGACCCTTGCATTAAGTTCCTAGAAGCCAGTCGTGGAGAGACCATCGAGGAGGGCAGGGTTGTTAAGATTGTTCGAAGGAGCCCCACGGCGGGCAAGTTCGAAGCATACAGAGTCATCGTGGAGAGGTGAATATGCGGGAGCTAGTTGAGACCTTCTTCAAGGAAAGGAGCATCGTCAACCACCATATTGCCAGCTTCAACGACTTCCTGGCGACGGAGGACAACCCCAACAGCAGGATGCAGAGGATCGTGGACAGCCTACGGGCTACGGTGGATGACGAGAGAAGGGGGATCATTAAGCTGGAAGAGGACAGGACCGAGGGCAGGCGGGTGGAGATACGTTTCGGGAGGAGGGCCGGCGACAGGGGCCGCGTCGCCCACGAGGAGAAACCTACCATCTACGTCAAGCTGCCCGAGGTGAAGGAGGCCAACGGTGCCTCCCACCCCCTGACCCCCCTGGAGGCGCGGCTGAGGAACCTAACCTATCAGGCCCCGGTCTACCTAGATTTCACAGTTATCGAGGATGGGATTGAGCGGGAGCCGGAGCGGGTGTTCATCGGCAACCTGCCCGTCATGGTGAAGTCCAAGAAGTGCAGGCTTTACAAGGAGAACCTGGAGGACGGCTACGACCTAGCTGCGGATGACTACCATCGCAAGCTCGTAGAGATGGGAGAGGATCCCTACGACCCCGGTGGTTACTTCATCATAGGCGGGACGGAGAGGGTGCTGATCTCCTTGGAGGACCTGGCCCCCAACCGTGTGCTTGTGGAGTTCAACGAGAGGTACGGCAAGCAGCTGGAGGTCGCCAAGGTCTTTTCCCAGCGGGAGGGGTATCGAGCCCTCACCCTGGTGGAGAAGAAGAAGGATGGCATTCTCATGGTAACCGTCCCCACCGCTTCCGGACAGATCCCCCTCGTCATACTGCTGAAGGCCCTGGGGATGGCGGGGGACAAGGAGGTCTTCGACGCCATTGCCTCCGTACCCCAAATGGGCAACATCGTCTTCGCAAACCTGGAGGAGATACAGAACAAGAAGCTGTATCCTCCCTCCGGCATATTCACCCAGGAAGATGCCCTCCTATATCTGGAGAAGAAGTTCGCCACGGGTCAAGCCAAAGAGTACAGGGTGAAGAAGGTCGACTCCATTCTCGATAGAGCCCTCTTGCCTCATCTCGGCGACACCAAGGAGGACAGGCTCAAGAAGGCCCTTTTCCTCGGTAGAATCGCCAGGACCATCCTGGAGCTGAGCCTCAAACTGCGGCGGGAGGACGACAAGGACCACTACGCCAACAAGAGGCTAAAGCTGGCTGGGGACCTGATGGAGGACCTCTTCAGAGTGGCCTTCGCCAACCTAATCAAGGACCTGAAGTACCAGCTCGAGAGAAGTTACGCCCGGGGAAAGGGTCTCAAGATATCTGCCGCCATCAGGCCGGACCTCCTGTCGCAGCGCCTCTTGCACGCCCTCGCCACGGGCAACTGGGTGGGCGGTCGGGCGGGCGTTTCCCAACTCCTGGACAGGACCTCTCATATGAGCGCCATGAGCCATCTCCGTAGGGTTACCTCTCCTCTCACCAGGAGTCAACCCCACTTCGAGGCCAGGGATCTGCACCCGACCCAGTGGGGCCGCCTCTGTCCGAACGAGACCCCCGAGGGTCAAAACTGTGGTCTGGTCAAGAACGCTGCCCTGGTGATAGACGTCTCCGAGGGCTTCGACGAGGACTCCGTGAAGCTCCTCCTGGCGGACCTCGGGACCAGGCAGGTGATCGGTCAGCAAACCCAGCTGACGAGGGTCTACGTCAACGGCGACCTTGTGGGACTCCACGAGGATTCGGAGAAGCTGGTCTCGGAGATCCGGGAGAGGCGCAGGTCTGGCCTCCTGAGCCATGAGGTCAACATCAGGTTTGACAGGTCGATGAACGAAATAATCATCAACTGTGATGAGGGCAGGATGAGGAGACCTCTCCTGGTCCTGACGGAGGGGCGTCCCGTCCTCACGAGGAAGGACCTAGAGGATCTTAGGATAGGCAAGCTCCGCTGGTCCGACCTCATCGACAACGGTATCGTTGAGTGGATAGATGCTGAAGAGGAGGAGGACACCTACATCTCGGTCTACGCCTACGACGTTCCCAGGAGGTGTCCCACCTGTCGCGAGCCCCTTTCAAGGAAGGACGTGGAGTGGACCAACCTCGGCACTGCTGACGATCAGGTGGATCTCCAGTGCCACTTCTGCAAGGAGACCTTCCGGGTGGACAGCCTGTTGAGGAAGGAGCACACCCACATGGAGGTGGACCCCCTGGTGATCATGGGTGTGAGCTCAGGCCTCGTGCCCTACGCCGAGCACAACTCCTCTCCCAGGGTGACCATGGGGGCTGGTATGATCAAACAGTCCCTTGGCCTGCCTGCCTCGAACCACCGCATGCGGCCCGACACCAGGAGCCACCTCTTGCATTACCCCCAGACCCCCCTGGTCCAGACCGAGGCCATGAAGTACCTGCACTTCAACCGAAGGCCTGCCGGTCAGAACTTCATAGTGGCCGTGATGTCCTACCACGGCTGGAACATGGAGGACGCGGTGGTCATAAACAAGGCCTCGATCGAGAGGGGCCTGGGCCGCTCCACCTTCATGAGGACATACAAGGCCGAGGAGAGGAGGTATCCAGGGGGGCAGGAGGACCACTTCGAGATCCCTAGCCCTGACGTCCGAGGGGCGCGGGCAGATCTGGCGTACGCTAGCCTCACCCCCGAGGACGGCCTCATCAGCCCGGAGGTTGTGGTGGCCGGAGGAGACGTCCTCATAGGCAAGACCTCTCCGCCGCGCTTCCTTGAGGAAGAGACGGACTTTCTCACGCCACAGAAGAGGCGGGAGACCAGCGTGACTGTGAGGCACGGCGAGTCCGGTTGGGTAGACAGCGTCATGCTGACGGAGTCGGAGAACGGGAGCAAGCTGGCGAAGGTCAAGGTGAGGGACCTCCGCATCCCCGAGCTGGGGGACAAGTTTGCCTCCAGGCACGGTCAGAAGGGGGTCATCGGCCTCATTGCTCCCCAGGAGGATCTCCCCTTCAACGAGGCTGGCATCGTTCCAGATCTCCTCATCAACCCCCACGCCATACCCTCAAGGATGACGGTGGCCCACGTGTTGGAGATGATTGGCGGCAAGGTCGCCTCCTCCGAGGGAATGCCCGTGGACGGCACCCCCTTCAGCGGCGAGACAGAGGAGGCCCTTCGGCAGGGTCTCAGGGCCAATGGCTTCAAGAGTAACGGGAAGGAGGTGCTCTACGACGGCAAGACGGGGCGGATGATACCGGCCGAGATTTTCGTGGGGGTAATCTACTACCAGAAGCTCCACCACATGGTCTCTGGCAAGCTCCACGTCCGTTCCCGGGGTCCTGTCCAGATCCTCACGCGGCAGCCGACGGAGGGCCGTTCCCGTCAAGGTGGCCTGCGATTCGGAGAGATGGAGAGAGACTGTCTCATCGGTCACGGGGCCGCCATGGTCATCAAGGACCGACTGCTGGACGAGTCGGACGGGATCCTCCTCTACGTCTGTGGCAGCCAGGACTGCGGCCACTTCGCCATGAAGGATCGGAAGGGCAACCTTCGATGCACGGTTTGTGGCAACAACTCCAACATCTACCCTGTCCAGACCTCCTATGCCTTCAAGCTGCTGGTGGATGAGCTGCTGTCCCTTGGCGTGGCTATGAGGCTTCAGCTGGAGGACTTGAGATGATGGGCATTCGTGGCATCTCCAAGAGGATTAAGGCGCTGAAGTTCGCTCTTCTCAGCCCTGATGAAGTAAGAATGATGAGCGCCACGAAGGTCATCACGGCGGACACCTACGACGACGACGGCTTCCCCATCGACATGGGCCTGATGGACCTCCATCTTGGGGTCATAGAGCCCGGGCTGCGATGCAAGACCTGTGGAGGTCGGGTGGACGATTGTCCGGGCCACTTCGGGCACATCGACTTGGCAATGCCTGTCATCCACGTGGGCTTCGTGAAGGAGATCAAGACCCTCCTCCAGGCCACCTGCCGTAGCTGTGGGCGACTCCTTCTCACCAAGGAGGAGATCAGCGGATATCTGGAGGAGATGCGGAGGGCCGACGAGCTGAGCAGCGGCAGCGATGCCCTGGAGGCCCTGGAGATCATGAAGCTGACCGCCAAGGACGCCATGAAGAGGCAGCTGTGTCCCTACTGCGGTGCCGAGCAGATGAAGATCACCCTGGACAAGCCCACCGCCTTCCGGGAGAACGGTCACAAGCTGACGCCCAAGGAAGTGAGGGAGAGGCTGGAGAGAATACCAGACGATGACCTTAGGCCCCTGGGAATCGACCCCGACGTGGCCAGGCCCGAGTGGATGGTCCTTACTGCCCTGCCGGTGCCGCCAGTGACCGTCCGCCCATCCATCACCCTGGAGTCCGGGGACAGGTCGGAGGATGACCTGACCCACAAGCTCGTGGACGTGCTGAGGATCAACCAGAGGCTGAGGGAGAACAGGGACGCCGGTGCTCCGCAGCTCATCGTGGAGGACCTGTGGGAACTCCTGCAGTACCACGTCACCACGTACTTCGACAACCAGACCAGCGGGATACCTCCCGCCAGGCATCGATCCGGGCGGCCCCTCAAGACCCTGGTCCAGAGGCTCAAGGGCAAGGAGGGTCGCTTCAGGTCCAACCTCAGCGGCAAGAGGGTCAACTTCTCCGCCAGGACCGTCATCTCGCCAGACCCCCTCATAAGCATCAACGAGGTGGGGATCCCTGTGGAGGCCGCTCGGGAGCTCACCGTCCCCGTGCACGTCCAGACCTACAACATCGACACCGTGAGGGAGTGGGTCATGCGGGGTCCTGAGCCCCTGTGGGAGAACGGGGAATACATCCCGGGGGTCAACTACATCATCAGGCCAGATGGAAGGCGAATCCGGGTGACGGACAAGAACGCCGAGACAGTGGCCGAGGCCGTGGAGTTCGGATACATCGTCGAGAGACAGCTGGTGGATGGCGACATCGTCCTCTTCAACCGGCAGCCCTCCCTCCACAGGATGAGCATGCTGGCCCATGAGGTCCGGGTCATGGACGGGAAGACCTTCCGCCTGAACCTGGCCGTGTGCCCGCCCTACAACGCCGACTTCGACGGCGACGAGATGAACCTCCACGTCCTCCAGAGCGAGGAGGCCAGGGCGGAAGCCAAGGTCCTCATGAAGGTCCAGGAGCACATACTTTCCCCCAGGTTCGGCGGCCCTGTCATCGGGGCCATCCATGACCACATCACCGGTGCCTTCATAATGACCTTCGGAGAGTCAAAGTTCAACCTTGAGGAGACGGCCTACCTCCTCTCCCTCATCGGTCACAAGTCCCCTCCAGAGCCCGACACCGAGGTGGCCGGGGAGCCCCGGTGGAGCGGGAAGGTCCTCTTCAGCACGATCCTGCCGGAGGACCTGTCCATGACCTTCAGGGCTTCCATCGGGGGCAGGGGCGAGCAGGAGGAGGAGGCGGTAGTCAAGATCGTCAATGGCCGCATCGTCTCGGGGGTCATCGACGAGAAGGCCATTGGCGCCTTCAAGGGGAGGATTGTGGACAAGATCGCCAGGGACTATGGAGCGGACAGGGCGAGGCAGTTCATCGACGAATCCACCCGGCTTGCCATCGGGACTATCATGCTTCGAGGCTTCACCACGGGGATAGACGATGAGGACATCCCTGAGGAGGCGAAGAGGGAGATAGCAGAGGTCCTGGAGAACGCCATGAGAGAGGTCAGGGAGCTGGTGGAGCGCTACAGGGCGGGAGAATTGGAACAGATGCCCGGCAGGTCCCTGGAGGAGACCCTCGAGGTAGAGGCAATGAAGAGGCTCGGCAGGGCCAGGGATGACGCTGGCCGCATTGCCTCCCGACACCTCGGACTCGAAAACAGTGCCGTCATAATGGCCAGAAGCGGGGCTCGAGGCTCGATGCTGAACCTGAGTCAGATGGCTGGCTGTATAGGGCAGCAGGCAGTCCGAGGTGAGAGACTTTCCCGGGGCTACTGGAAGAGGACGCTACCGCACTTCCAGCCAGAGGACCTGGGCGCTGAGGCCAAAGGTTTCGTGCGTTCGTCCTATAAGAGCGGCCTGAAGCCTACCGAGTACTTCTTCCATAGCATGGGCGGCCGAGAGGGCCTCGTCGACACCGCCGTCCGGACCTCCCGCTCTGGATACATGCAGAGACGCCTGATCAACGCCCTCGAGGACCTGAAGGTCATGGAGGACAGGACGGTCAGGAACACGGCAAGAACGGTCATTCAGTTCCGATTCGGGGAGGATGGTGTGGACCCCATGCGGAGCGTCGGCGGCCGCGCCGTTGACGTAGACGAGGTCATAGTGGAAGTGCTAGGGCCCGAGGCTGCTGTGGCCGCCCAGACCGCGGAGACGGAGATCGCAGGATACGGCACCCAGGAGAAGGACCTCTTCATGGAGATGGAGGAAGAGTCGGAATCCCTTGAGGACGAAGAGATGGGGGAGGATTAGATGGCGAGGAAGGACACCATTGACGCCCTCCGGAGGAGAGGGCTTGGCGCGAGGACGGCGGCCCTGCTGGCGGATGCCGGGTATACCTTGGGCTCCCTGAAGAAGGCGTCGGTGGAGGAGCTGAGCAAGCACATTCCCCAGGAGGACGCTGTCTCCACCCTGAAAAAGATGGGGGTCAAGCCCGCGAAGAAGGCAGAAGCGAAGAAGGCCAAGCCTAAGAAGAGAAAGACCCCCACAAAAAAGACCCCGACCGAAACCCCTCCGCCACCGCCTCCGCCACCCAGCAAGATCCCCAAGCCCAATGCATGGGAGAGGAGGGTCCTGAAAGTGCTGGAGGAGAACGGGAAGGAGATCCCCTTCTCCATCGTCCGGGAGATTGCAGTCAGGGCGGCGAAGCTGAAGCTCAACAAGGAGGACCTTCAGAAGGTCGTGGAGCGGGTCTGGGAGAGATACGAGTCCCACCTCATCGATCCCAACGAAAGCTGCGGCATCGTCTCGGCCCAGTCCATCGGTGAGCCTGGAACGCAGATGACCATGCGGACCTTCCACTATGCCGGGGTCGCAGAGATGAACGTCACCCTCGGCCTCCCGAGGCTCATCGAGATCGTGGATGCCCGCAGGGTCCCATCCACACCCGTCATGGAGATTAACCTGAGGGATGGGCGGGATGAGCTGGATAAGATCCGGAGGTTCGCGTCGGAGATCGAGATGACCCACCTGGAGGACATCGCGGATATCGAGACAGACATCATCAACAACAGGGTGGCGGCCTATCCCAACGAGGCCAAGATGAGGAGTCGGGGCGTCACCCAGGATGACCTGGAAAAGGCCCTGAAGAGGATGACGAAGACCACCGTCCACAGGGAAGTGGAGGGTATGACGAAGGAGGTCGAGGCCTATGTCATGGAGTCGGACCAGCCCTCCTACAAGCGACTCCAGAGGCTCCTGGAGCTGGTGAGGGGAACGAAGATCAAGGGTATCGACGGAATCCAGAGGGCCATCATCCGCAGAAGAGGGGAGGAGTTCGTGGTCTACACGGAGGGCTCCAATCTGGCAGCGGTCTTGCAGCTCCCCTACGTTGATGCGGCCAGGACCAGCTGCAACAACATCACGGAGATATACGAGGTCCTGGGCATCGAGGCCGCCAGGAACGCCATCATCAAAGAGGCCTCAGAGACGCTGGCGGAGCAGGGCCTCACGGTGGACATCAGGCACATCATGCTGGTGGCCGACATAATGACCAACGATGGGGACGTCAAGGCCATCGGTCGTCACGGCATATCTGGTCGCAAATCCAGCGTCCTCGCCCGGGCGGCTTTCGAGATCACGGCCCACCACCTACTCAAGGCGGCAGTGACGGGGGAAGTGGATTACCTGGATGGCGTCGCTGAGAACGTCATCGTGGGCCAGCCTGTGACCCTCGGAACAGGGGCCGTGAACCTGGTCTTCAGTCCTCCCAAGTCCCAGGGTAAGTGATATCTTGCAGGAGCTCGTGGGTCCACTGAGGGCTGCCATCAAGTCAGGTCGTGTCGTCATCGGCCTTAGACAGTGCCGCAGGGCAGTGAAGGGCAAGGAGGCGAAGCTGATTATCATATCCAACAACTGCCCCGATGACTTTTTGAGGTCTCAGGCGGAGGTCCCCGTTCGAGAGTTCCTTGGTAGCAACGTCGAGCTGGGGGCCGCCTGCGGGAAGCCCTTTTCGGTGTCCGCCGTTGCCATCCTCAACCCGGGGAAGTCCGACATACTGAGCCTATAGGTGGGTGGAATGGCCCCCATCACGTTCACGGAGGATACCCTGAGGCAGATATCCCTCTTTCAGGACCTAACGGGAGCGACGGCCATTGACTGTCTGAACTCGGAGGACAAGGTCATCCTCGTCGTGAGGGAGGGGCAACTGGGGAAGGCCATCGGGAAGCAGGGGGAGAGGATACGTCAGCTCAAGAGACTCCTCAGGAAAGAGGTACAGGTGGTGGAGCACAGCCCAGACCCCGTCGTCTTCATTAGGAACGTCTTCAGAAACTATGAGGTGAGGGACGTAAGCATTCAGGACAAAGGAGGCAGGCTCCACGCCGTGGTGTCCGTCAACCCTGCCAAGAAGGGGAGGGCCATAGGAAGGGAGGGGAAGAATCTCCGGCTGTCGAGAAATCTGATCAGCAGGCACCACGATGTGCAGAGCCTCGTCATATCGTGATGTTCCCCAGTCCCAAATCCCTCCCCTGAGACTGAGCAAGGCACCCCGGGATGCGCCAACATGAAGGTCTCCGAGGTGAAGGCCAGGTTGAGGGAGGCGGGGGTCACGCCCTCCAAGCGGCTCGGACAGCACTTCCTCCTCATCGACGAATTGGCCCACCGCATGGCGGAGTACGCGGGGATCCTGCCGGGCGAGAGGGTCCTCGAGGTCGGACCCGGTCTTGGCATACTTACGGAGGCTCTGCTTGACAGAGGTGTCAAGGTTGTCGCCGTGGAGAAGGACAGACGCCTCTGCGCCTACCTCCGTGACAGAATCCCTGGCCTCGACCTCCTGGAGGGGGACGTTCTCAGCATCGAGCTACCCCCCTTCGACAGAGTGGTGAGCAACCTCCCTTACGAGATATCCTCTCCCTTTACGTTCCGACTGCTAGAGAGGTCCTTCAAGCGGGCGATCCTCACCTTCCAGATGGAGTTCGCCGAAAGAGTCGTGGCCCGGATGGGCTCCGGGGCCTACTCCCGGCTCTCAGTGAAGGTCTACTATCGAAGCGACGCCCAGATCCTGGAGACGGTCCCTAGCTCAGCATTCTGGCCCCGGCCGGAGGTGGACTCGGCAGTGGTCCAGATCGATACCCGACCTCCCCCATTCGAGGTGGACGAGGGAACCTTTGACAGGGTGGTGGACGCCCTCTTTGCCCACCGGAGGAAGAAGGCCTTGAACGCCCTGCTCCACGAGTGGAGACATCTTGCTCTCTCCGAGGAGAGCCTGAGATCCCTCTTAGCGGACACCCCTCTGGCTACCAAGAGGGCAGAGCAGATGAATCCGGAGGACATGGCTTGCCTAGCACGTCTCCTAGCCGCGAAAGGTTAATACTCACTCTCTCGATTCAAACAGAGCCCGAGGCTGCAAATGGGCCGAAAGAAAACCCTCAGTGAACTCCAATACGCCGAGATCAAGTACAGGACACTACTGGAGAGGCGGGACAAGTACAACGTGGAGGCTCGGGCCCTTCGGGAGGAGAGGGACCTTCTCAACGAGAAGAAGAGGGAGGTCAGGGCGCAGATGGAATCCCTGCGCGAGAAGCGGTCCCAGACCCAGAAGCGGGTGAGGGAGCACAAGGAGAGGAGGAATGATCTGCAGAGGCGGGCCAAGGAACTCATCCAGGTCAAGAGAGAGCTTAGGGGAGATCTCAAGGGCGGCGTGGCGGAGGGTCTCAGGAGGTTGCGGGAGGGGATTGAACAGATGGAGAGGAAGCAGCAGACCACCTCCCTGTCCCTCCCGGAGGAGGAGAAGCTTCTTAAGGAGTTGAGGCAGGCCCATCAGGACCTGGCCCATCTGGAGACCATCGAGAAGGAGCACCAGGAGACCCTCAAGCAGGTAGGCGAGATCGACTCGACAATCGAAGACCTCTTTCGCCAGGCGGAAAAGGAGCACCAGGAGGTTCTTAGAAGTTCTGAAGAGGTTCAAGCCTTGCGGGAGGAGCTAGATGAAAAGGTGGAGGCGATATCCCTCCTCATAGCCGAGGCTGACCGCATTCACGAGGCTTTCATAGCCGTGAAGGAGAGGGCCGACCACTATCACGGGAGGGCCATGGAGATGAGGGAGAAGATCATCTCCATCAAGGGCTCCAGGAGGGAGGAGTACGAGGAAGCCCGGAAGATCATGGTGGAGCAGAAGGAGGCAGTGAAGAGGGCCCTGGAGGACGAGGAAGCCGTGGATAGGGCTGTAGAGGAGGCAATAGACATCCTGAAGAAAAGGGGCAAACTGGAGCTGTGAGGATGAAGGCAATAGTCCTGGCGGGTGGTTTTGGAACGAGGCTGAAACCCCTCACGGAGAGGATACCCAAGCCGCTGTTGCCCGTGGCCGGTCGACCCTGCATAGACTTTGTCCTCCGCTCCCTGGTCTCTGCGGGTTTCAAGAGAATCATCATCGCCACCAGCTACATGTCCGACAGGGTGATGAAGAGGATCGGGGATGGCTTGGAGTACGACGCTTCCATCCTCTACTCCTTCGAGGCCAACCCTGCCGGGACCGCCGGCGCTGTCAAGCGGGTGGCGGACTTCATCGAGGACAGCTTCGTAGTGGCCAGCGGGGACGTCCTGGCGGACGTGGATATCAAGGAGCTGTATGACTATCACAAGGAGAAAGAGGCCATGGCTACCATGGCGCTGACCAGGGTGGAGGATCCTACGGAGTTCGGCGTTGTCGGTTTGGACAATGACAAGAGAATCGTGCGCTTTCAGGAGAAGCCCTCTCCCCAGGAGGTATTCTCCAACCTGGTTAACGCTGGAATCTACGTCCTGGAGCCCGAGGTCCTAGAACTCATACCCGAGGGCGCCATGTTCGACTTCTCCAAGGATGTATTCCCCCTGTTGCTCAAGAAGGGTGCGCCCATCTATGGCGTTGAACTGAACGGCCTCTGGATGGACATCGGACGGCCTCGGGACCTCTGGCGGGCTAGCATGGAGGTTATAAAGAGAGACGGCAAGACAACCAGGCTGAAGGGGGTTAAGACCACCGGTCTTGTAGTGGTCTCTGAAGAAGCCGTCCTTGAGGAAGGGGTCGAGGTTGAGGGACCGAGCTACATAGGAAAGGGAGCAACCATATGTCGAGGCTCCAAGGTCAGGCGGTCCTGCGTCTACGCCAATGCCTTCATCGATCGAGAGGTCGATCTGAAGGATTCCATCGTGATGGAGGACAGCAGAATCGGTTGGAGAAGCGAGATCCGGGACAGCATCGTCTCCGGCGGCTGCACCATCGAAGAGGATGTGCGCCTCATCTCGAGCATAATCGGCGACGAGACGAACGTGAGGGCTCACTCAAGGTTGGAGGGGGCCGTCGTCGCGCCTCCCACCGGGTAGGGCTACCCCTCGAAGACCATTACGCCGTCCTTGACCACCCTGTCCACCAGGTTCGAGGCGATTCTGTATGGAATCTCCCGGTAGTCGCTGACTCTCAGTAGGAGGAGATCAGCCCTCTTCCCCACTTCTATGGAGCCGACCTCCGCTGCCATCCCGATGGCCCAGGCAGCGTTGATGGTCGCGGCGGAGATGGCCTCTTCAGGATGCATCCTGAGCTTGTAGCAGGCCAGGCTGATGACAAACTGCATTGACTCGATCCACGAGTTTGGAGACAGGTCGGTGCCCAGGGCGACGCCGAGGCCGTGGTCGATGACCCGCCTTGCATCGCAGTATGGGAGACTCAAGGAGGAGAAAGAGGTCCCAGGCAGGAGGACGGCAATGGTGCGGCTGTGGGCCATGGCCTTCAAGCCAACATCCGTGGAGAAGAGGAGGTGATCCGCAGATATAGCGCCTACCTCCGCCGCCAGCTCGGCCCCCCCACATGAGGTGAGTTCATCGGCGTGCACCTTTGATGCCATGCCATGCCGTTGCCCCGCCAGCAGGATGCGTTTCCCCTGATGGCTGGAGAAGAACCCTTCCTCCACGAAGACGTCACAGTACCTTGCCACGCCCTTCAAAGCGTCCGAAGGGAGGACTTCCTCCACGAGGTAATCCACGTAGCCTTCCGGGTTGTCTCGGTGCTCCTCTGGAACCGCGTGAGCCCCCAGGAAGGTAGGCACGACGTTGACAGGCATCTCGCCAGCTACCTGAGAGATCACCTCTAGGAGCTTCAACTCCTCATCCAGACTCAGGCCGTAACCGGACTTCATCTCTACTGTGGTGGTGCCCTGTGCTACCATTCTCCTGACTCTGTCCTTGGTTTCCGTCATGACCTGTTCCTTGGTGGCAGCCCTCGTTGCCATGACGGTGCTCGGAATGCCCCCACCTTCTTGGGCGATCTGGGCGTAGGACTTGCCCGCGAGCTTGGACGCCAATTCCCCCTCTCGCGAGCCGGCAAAGGCAGCATGGGTGTGGGCGTCCACGAAGCCAGGCATGACCACTTTACCGCCAGCGTCAAGGACCTCCACCCCCTCAGCATCGGGGAGGACCTTATCCTGGGGTCCGACGGCCTTGATGCGGCCCGCTTCTATGAGGATGGCTGCATCGCGAACGATGCCCAGGTCCAGCAAGGCCTTTCCCGTGCGGGGTTCCATGTAGCCCCCCAAGGTCAAGAGCTGACCTATGTTGGCCACTAGGAGGTCTCCCCGATTGCTCCGCGGGCCGGTCTCAGCCGTTGGACTCAAGGACGACCCCCCTGGGCTCGCTGCGGACGATGAAGGCTGTACCGCCGGAATTCTGAATGGCCTCCTTGACCCGTTCAGGCCTGTCCGTCAATGAGATCATGCTGCCGCCGCCACCAGCCCCCGTCAGCTTGGCACCGTAGGAGAATGGCAGGCTGGCATCAACCAGCTTGTCCAACATGGGATGTCCAACCTGAAGGGCGTTGAGGAGCCCGTGATTCTCCCGCATGAGTTCTCCTGCCGTGGTGAGGTCCCCCCCTCTGAGGGCCCTCATGCCCTCGATGGAGATCTCACCGATCCTGCGAACGGCCCGCCTCGCGCTATCCTGCCTGCTGCAGAGTTCCTTCACCCTCGCCACCAAGGGTCCCGTGGCAGCCTCTATCCCAGTGCTCCCGACAACTATTGTCATCTCAGGCAGTTCGCAGCTGTGGAGATACCACACGCTCTCCCCCTTGTCGATGCGCCACAGGAAGCTCTCTCCCCTCTCCTTGAGCAGCAATATGCCACCGCCCCGGGTGGCGGTGGTGGTATCGATGGGGCTGGCCCTGCCTTGGACTCCATGCTCAACCTCGAATCCAAGACGAGCAATGCCCTCCCTGTCCAGGGACCCGCCTAAGGCTTGGAGGCATGCGAGGAGGCTGACCGTGACGGCAGCGGAAGACCCCATACCGGAGGCTAGGGGGACTTGGGACGAGACGTTTAAGGCCAGAGGCCGATTCGGGCCAGCAATCCTGAGAGCGGTTTCCAGATAGGGATACCTGCCAACCCGGAGGGGCTGGCCGTTGACCTCGTTCCTCTTGGACGGGCGGGCTTCCACCGTCGTTCTGAGGTTTATGGCGACGGATAGGGCGGGCTCCCCGAACACGACGGCGTGCTCGCCAAACAGAATGAGCTTCCCAGGGGCCGAGGCAGCGACCACTGGCCCGCCATTTCTAGGGACGTCCTTAACCCTTTCTACGGACGGCCTTCAAGCTCGCTGGCCTTGGCCTCATAGCGCCGGGCCTTCTCCTCCAACGCCTCGGCAGTGGCCCTGAGCTTCTTCGCCCTTGATACCAGCTTCGCCGCCCTTGCCTTCAGCTTGCTGGCCTTCTCGTGGTATGCAGCCTGCTTCTTCGCCCTCTTGGCCTCCTCGAGGGAGCTTTCCGACTCCCGGGGCGTCTGGGGTTGCTGAGAAATCTGAGGCGGTGATGTTATCTCCTGGTAGGCCTCCTCTCGCTCCTCTTCCATCATGGGGGAGGGCTGGCCATTACATTATATAAAGTCTTTTGAGGTGGTATCAAGGCTGAGAGGAACCTGGGACCTTCGAGGACTGTCTGGATTGAATGCCCGGCGTGGGCCATTTACAGTTTTCGAGGGGGCAATCCTGGGCCTCCGTCTCTGAGGGCCCGATAGGATTTATTATACCTCCCACCCTTCCAGAGGTGTGAAGGCCCTCATACTCCCCTTTCCCAGCACCTCCTCTGCCGGGAAGACTGCCCAGAGTATCATCGACTCCGTCATATTGGCGGCTGAGTCCCTGGGATTTGACGTGGGCATACTTCCCAGGGACAGGTCGGAGGTTGGCAAGGCAGACTTCATACTAGTTCTCGGGAGCGACCGGGATGTCTTGAGGGCCTTCCAGGACTACGGCGATGCGAAAGTCCCTATGCTGGGGGTAAACGACGCCACGGGCTCCGCCTTCCTCACGGATCTACCCCTGAGCGCCCTGAAGGATGGTCTCCGCAAGGTGTCCAAGGGGGAGTACAGGCTTGAGGAGTGCAACCGCTTGGCAGTGAAGGTGGATGACAAGGAGCTGCCCTCCGCCCTCAACGAGGTGGCCATCTTCCCGTCCAAGACCGCGGTCCTGATGGAGTACAAGCTCACCATCGATGGGGAGGAGGTCTACCGGGATTACAGCGATGGCGTCATTGTGGCCACTCCTACGGGCTCCTCCGCCTACGCCATGTCCGCTGGGGGACCGTTGGTCCTGCCTCAGTCCAGGGTCTTTGTCGTCGTCTCCGTGAACTCCATGGACATCTCGAGACGGCCGCTGGTGGTCCCTGACGTTGCTCTGATTGAGGTGTCGGACATCAGCGCCCGATCTGACTGCGAGGTTGTCATAGACGGCCTGTGCAGGGAAGAGGTCGATGAGAGGGTTGAGGTTCGCGGAGGAAAGATGGGGGCCCTGGTAAGGATCGACGGTGGCTCCCCTAAGCGGATGGAGGCCATCCGGCGGATACGGTCGACGGATGAGATCATGAAGATGCCCCCCAGCGCCAAGCTCGTCCTGAAGACCATTGAGTACGAAGGCCCCTTGACGGCTCGGGAGATTGCCTCCAAGACCCTCCTGCCGCCGCGGACCGTGAGGCATGCTGTCTCCATTCTCCTGCAGAAGGGCCTCATAGGCCGGTCGCCGCACCTGCGGGACCTCCGCTCAGACATTTTCTACATCGTGTCGGAGAAGGCCGCGGAGCCCGAAACCCGATAACACAGGCATATCTTGCCGTCCACTGTCATTTCCATCGCTCCCTTGCCTCCATCATCAGCTATATGGAGTAGGCCCTCTTCTGAGGCCACCAGCATGGCTTCGGACCAGGGGGCGCTGGACTACAGGACTGTAGAGGACGTCCTCCGGGAGGGCGGCTTCACGTCCTTCCACCGGAGGATCGTTCTGATCACGGGCTTCGCCTGGACCTTCGTCGCCTTCGAGATAATCCTTATCAGCCTCGTCCTCCCTGCCGTCGGCGCTAAGTTTGGTATATTCAACCTGGCAACCTTCACGCCTACTGATCCCTTCCAGTATGGCGCCATCGTCTCCGCCACCCTCCTGGGCTCATTTCTGGGGAGCCTCTCTCTGGGTCGCCTCTCCGACACCAGGGGACGGCGCACCCTCTTCCAGGCCTGCATCCTAGCATACTCGGCCTTCACCGCCCTCACGGCACTCTCCTTCAACACCGCGAGCCTCTTCTCCTTGCGGCTCCTGGCGGGAATCGGCCTCGGAGGTATGCTCGTCATCGATCCCTCCATACTGTCGGAGTACCTGCCTCCTCAGAAGAGAGGGAGGTACATGGTTCTCCTCGACTTCTTCTGGCCCGCAGGCTTCCTCCTGGCCATCGGTTTCTGGTATGTCTTCATCGTACAGCTAACGGGCGTCTGGAACCTCCGCCTCCCCCTGATTGGAGATGTCGAGAACTGGCGCCTGCTGTTTCTCGTCGCCGCCTTCCCCGCCTTCCTGGCATACCTCTTCCGTCGAACCGTGCCCGAAAGCCCCTACTACCTGGCGAGGCAGGGCCGTCTGGAGGAGGCGGCCAACGTACTCCGGAGGGCCACTTCCAGAGATGCCCGGGCGTCGGAACTGAGGAAGGAGCCGACGATTCCTCGGGCTCCTGTGTCAGCGCTGTTCCACGGAGACCTACTCCGCAGGACCACGGTGACCATCGGCGTTTGGATCGCGCTGAACTTCAGCTACTACGGCCTCTTCCTCTGGCTTCCTCCCGCTCTGGCCCAATTCGGCGTTGCTGACTTCGGGGACCCCAACCTTCTGGCCCTCTTCCTGATCATCTCCGCCTTCGCCCAGTTCCCTGGCTACGGTGCCTCGATGATCCTGGTGGAGTGGTGGGGCCGGAGGAGAACCCTTGCCCTCTTCCTGATCCTAGGCGGCATAAGCGGCTACGTCTTCGCCACGGCCAAGGACTTCTGGACCCTCATCCTGGGTCTCGTGTTCGTCAGCTTTTTCAACTTGGGCGCTTGGGGAGCCGTCTACCCCTACACATCGGAGCTCTTCCCCACCCAATACCGGGCCACGGGTTTCGGTCTAGCTGAAGGCGTCGGGAAGGTGACGGCCATTCTCGCCCCATTGGCGTTTGCAGCACTCTTCGCCTATACTGGTGCGGTCTTGTGGCCCCTGACCTCCATCGCTCTTCTAATGCTGGCGGGCGGCCTGGTGGCCGGTGTCTTGGGGCCCGAGACGAAGGGAAAGCCTCTCCGCTAAGGATGAAAGCATTAAGACGAGGGGACCTTTAGCTCCAAGGGGTCTCCATGAAGGCGGTCGCCATATTCGAGCACGGAGGGCCAGAGGTCCTTCAGTACGTCGACGTACCAGAACCGGAGATATCTGAAGGGGAGGTCCTCGTTAGGCTGAAAGCCTCCGCCCTGAACCACCTGGACCTCTTCGTGAGGGATGGGCTGCCGGGACTCAAGCTGACCTTCCCCCACATCCTAGGGGCCGATGGTGCCGGTACAATCGAAGTTGTCGGGAGGAAGGTGGAAGGCGTGCAGCGGGGCGACCTCGTTGTCATCAATCCAGGGCTGAGCTGTGGAAAGTGCGAGTACTGCCTCCGAGGGGAGGACAGCCTCTGCGTAAGGTATGGAATCCTGGGTGAGCATGCCAACGGGACCCATGCCGAATTCGTGAAGGTACCGGCGAGGAACGTCCTTCCCATGAAAGATGGACTCTCCTTCGAGGAGGTTGCAGCCTTCCCCCTGGTCTTCATGACGGCCTGGAGAATGCTCGTAACGAAGGCCAGAGTACGCCCCGGGGAGGACGTCTTGGTCCTGGGGGCGGGGGGAGGCGTGGCGGGGGCCGCCATTCAGATAGCAAAGGTGTGCGGTGCCAGGGTGATCGCCACCTCCAGCACCGAGGAGAAGCTCAGGAAAGCCCAGGAGCTGGGGGCCGACATCGTCATCAACCATCGGGAAGAGCCCTTCGAGAGGGTGGTGTGGGAGCTCACCGGCAAGAGGGGCGTGGATGTGGTGGTGGAGACAGTGGGGGAGGCGACATGGAAGAAGAGCCTTCGAGCCCTGGCTAAGGAGGGTCGTTTGGTCACCTGCGGTGCCACCACCGGTCCCCGGGGGGAGACAGACATCAGGATGGTCTTCTGGAAGCAGCTGAGGATAATGGGCTCCACCATGGCGAGCAGGTCCGAGCTCTCAAGCGCCCTGGACCTCCTCTGGGCGGGTCGGCTGAAACCCGTGGTTCATTCCATCCTCCCCCTCCAGAAGGCCCGGATCGCCCTGGAGCTTCTGGAGAGGGGCGAGCACTTTGGCAAGGTTGTCCTTAAGCGCTGATATCAGTCGATCCTTACCTTCTTTCCGGTGTCCCTCTCGCCCTTCCTCAGCATAATGTCGAGGACACCGTTCTTGAAGGTCGCCTTGATGGAGTCTGGGTCCACCGCGACTGGCAGGTCCACCTCTTTGTAGTAGCGCCTTTGAGGGTTGTCCACCTTGATGGCGACCGTAGTGGGCGTCGTGCGGAGGTCTATTTCCTCCTTCTCTACCCCTGGCAGTTCGACGGTGATGGAGACCGTGTCCTCCCTCTCAATGACGTCTGTCAGAGGCTCCCGACCTGTCTCCCCGGTCCAAGGTCTTAGGACTTCCGTGTCACCGAACTGGCGAAACTGGGGCTTCCCGTCCGGACCCATTCTGAAGGAGTACCCCCAGACGAAGGGCTTCGCCTTGTCCAGGTCCTTAACGGCTCCCGACAGAATCTTCTCCATCCTCTTTCGCATCTCCTCGAAGACTTCTTCGAAATGCTCGAAGAAATCGTCGTCCTCGCCGAAGGGCCATCCTTTTCTCCTCTTGTCTCCCATCATGCCACCTCTATTCCCGTCTTGAACTTCCTGGAGATGTCTGCATACTTCTCCATCTCCTGACGCCTCTTTGGCGTTACCTTCTCCATAGCCGTTTCAAAATGGCGCCTCTCTATCTTTAGGCTTTTGACCGCCTCGTCCTCAAGCGAACCTCCGGCTTGGACGTACTCCCTGATGGACAGCATGGAGGCCTCGTTGCACAGGGCTGCGATATCAGCCCCGGTGAACCCTTCGGTCTCTTTGGACAGCTCATCTAGGCTTACGTCCCTGCTCAGGGGCTTGCGCTGGGTGTGAATCTTGAAGATCTCCCTCCTTGCTTCCAGGTCGGGCGGCGGGACGTATATTATGCGGTCGAAGCGCCCTGGTCGCAGGAAGGCAGGGTCCAGCATGTCCGGCCTGTTGGTGGCGGCAATGACCGTCACGTTGTGAAGCACCTCGAGTCCATCCAACTCCACAAGCATCTGGGAGATCACCCTCTCTGTCACCCTGCTGTCCGCGCTCCCTCCCCTGGCAGGGGTGATGGAATCTACCTCGTCGAAGAAGATGACGCACGGTGCAGCCTGCTTGGCTTTCCTGAAGGTCTCCCGTACGGCCCTCTCGCTCTCGCCTACCCACTTCGAGAGGAACTCGGGACCCCGAACGCTGATGAAGTTGGCCTCTGCCTCCGTTGCTACCGCCCGCGCCAGCAATGTCTTCCCCGTACCGGGCGGACCGAAGAGGAGCACGCCCTTAGGTGGTGTCGCCCCAGCGTGGCTGAAGACCTTCCCGAACTTAAGGGGCCACTCCACCGATTCCTGAAGCTCCTGCTTGGCCTCCTCCAGGCCTCCGACGTCCTCCCATTTCACGTTAGGGCTCTCAATGAAGACCTCCCGCATGGTCGTGGGCTCCATCTCCCGGAAGGCCTGCATGAAATCGTCACGACTGACCGTTAGCTTGTTCAGTATCTCAAGGGGGATCTGTTCAACCTCCAGGTCCATCTCCGGGAGAACTCGACGCAGGGCCCTCATGGCGCCCTCCTTGCAGAGGGCCTCCAAGTCGGCTCCCACGTAGCCGTGAGTAAGGTCCGACAACCTGCTCAGGTCCACATCCTTTGCCAAGGGCATTCCTCTCGTGTGGATCTGTAGGATTTCGAGCCTGGCATCCCTCTTCGGAATCCCGATCTCAATCTCCCTGTCAAAGCGCCCGGGTCGTCTGAGGGCGGGATCCAGGGCTCCCGGCCGGTTCGTAGCACCGATGACCACCACCTTGCCGCGGCCCTTGAGGCCGTCCATCAGGGATAGGAGCTGGGCCACCACCCTCCTCTCCACCTCACCGACGACCTCATCCCGCTTCGGTGCGATGGAATCGATTTCGTCGATGAAGATGATGCTGGGGGCATCCTCGTCGGCCTTGTTGAATATCTCCCTCAGGTTCTCCTCGCTCTGACCGTAGAACTTCGACATGATTTCTGGACCTGATATGGCGAAGAAGGATGCGTTGGTCTCATTGGCCACCGCCCTCGCCAGCAAGGTCTTCCCGGTGCCGGGAGGACCGTGGAGAAGGACTCCCTTGGGGGCCTCCACGCCAAGCCTCTCGAAGATCTCTGGGTGCCTGAGAGGCAGCTCGATCATCTCACGGACTTTTCTGATCTCATCGTGCAGCCCGCCGATGTCTTCGTAGGTGATCCGAGGAACCTTGAGCACCTCGGCAGCCGGCCTCTCCCTCACCGCTATCTGGGTGGACCGCTGGATAATGACGGCCTCCGTCGCCGGCGAGAAGGAGACCACGACTAGGTCCAGCTTTCGGCCCATGACGTTGATCTCTATGACGTCTCCCCGTGTAAGGGCCCTGCCTTCGAGGAGCTGGGAAAGGTATTCTCCGGCGCCCATTATTCGGAGGGACTCCGCGGGGGCGAGGGTGACCTTCTCGGCGTACTTTGGGTGGATCCTCGTAGCCCCGACCTTGTCATCAATCCCTACCTCCGCGTTCCTACGGATGTTCCCATCGATTCTGATGACTCCTCTGTTCTCATCCTCTGGATAGCCAGGCCAGCAAATGGCCACGGTCCTCTTCTTTCCCTCAACGGCGATAACGTCGCCTGGCGTCAGCTGGAGTACCTTCATGACTGCAGGGTCGATGCGAGCGATTCCCCTGCCGACGTCCTTCGTTTTGGCCTCTGCGACCCTCAGTACTCTTTCTGTCATCACAAATCCTCCTTACGACCCTGTAGGGAGATACGCTTTAAACATATGTGAGCCCTTCTATATAAACGCATCCAGAAGTACCACCAGCACGGCTGCGTCGGAACCTGAAGGGAAGATACCCTGTCGCTCCCCTGGGGTTGCCGGCTACCCATCCATTCAAATATCGAAGGGGCCATTGAACGAGGAAGTGAAGACAGTCCTCCTTGAGGGTCCTGGCGAGGTAAGGGTGAGAGAGGTCCCTTCACCTTCCGTCGGGCCCGGCGATCTCTTGGTTGAGATGAAAGCATGTGGTCTCTGCGGCTCGGATTTGGAGAAGATTCAGGGGGAGTACACAGCGGCCCCTCCCACGTTGGGGCATGAGGCCGTGGGGGTCCTCGTCGATGTCGGTCCTGGGGTCGAGGGCCTGGAACTGGGCGAGAGGGTGTTCCCCCATCACCACGTTCCCTGTTACGAGTGCGAGTACTGTCTTCGCGGAAGCGAAACGATGTGCCCGGAGTATCGAAGATGGCACCTCGAACCTGGGGGCTTCTCCGAATTCTTCCGGGTTCCCGCCTGGAACGTGAGCCACGGTGGCGTCCTGAAGATTCCTGACGACCTTTCCTTCGAGGAGGGCGCCTTCATAGAGCCCCTGGCTTGCTGCATCAGGGCCCTGGACCGGTTCGGGGCCATCGAGGAAATGGATGTCCTGGTGGCTGGGGCCGGTCCCATGGGACTCCTCACTCTTCAGATTCTCCCGCGCTACGGGGCCCGTCAGGTGATGGTCAGCGAGGTCAGCCCCCATCGTCTCGAATTTGCTGGGAAGGCAGGCGCGGACGCGGTGGTCAACCCCTTGGAGGAGGATCTGGCTTCGCGTGTGGGACGGATGACGGGCGGTAGGGGCGCTGACTTGGTGGTGGTGGCTTCAGGCAACCCCAGGGCCTTGAGGCAGGCCATGCAGGCTGTCAGGGCCGGGGGAAGGATAGGGCTGATCGGCATCTTGGAGGCAAGCGCCACTCTCGCGGGAGCGAGTGACCTAGTGACCAGGGAGATATCATTGCTCAGCAGCAACGCCGCCACCGAATCGGAGACGAGGAGGGCCCTGGCGATGATAAGCGAGGGGGTTGTGGACGTGAGGTCCCTGGTCAGCCATAGCTTCCCCCTGGCCGACTTCCAGAAGGCTGTGGACGTCTCTTGGAAGGCCGAATCCCTCAAGGTCATCATCGTTCCGTAGGCTCCGATAACTCTATTAGCTTCAGGTCCCTTCTGACCCCCGACCCCGACGGGACCCAAGGCTGGTCCCACCGTGTGACTTGAGGGGGATTGAGAGAATGGATTGGGGAATGAGAAACCGACTGGCGCGCATTCTCAAGCCCGACACCGGGCGGACGGTGATGCTCGCCGCAGACCACGGCTACTTTCTGGGGCCCACCCACAGGCTGGAGGACCCTGGAAAGACCCTGCGGCCTCTGATACCCTACGCGGACGCCCTCATGATAACCCGGGGCGTGGTGAGGAACGATGTGGATCCCCTCAGCAACGTCCCCATAGTCCTCCGGGTTTCCGGGGGAGTAAGCATAGTGGGCAGGGACCTCTCGGACGAAGGCATAGCAACGTCGGTGAAGGAAGCCCTTCGGCTGAACGCCTCCGCCATGGCCCTCTCCATCTTCGTGGGTACAGAACACGAGAAACAGACCCTTCTCAACCTAGCAAAACTAGTCGACGAGGGGAACGAGTACGGCATCCCCGTTCTGGCCGTCACTGCCGTGGGAAAGGAGCTGGAGAAGCGAGACGCCCGGTACCTATCCCTCTGCTGCAGGATCGCCGCGGAACTCGGGGCCAGCTTTGTGAAGACCTACTACTGCGAGGACTTCACCCAAGTTGTCGAGGGCTGCCCTGTACCCATCGTTATCGCTGGCGGACCGAAGCTGGAGACAGAGCTGGATGCTATGGAGATGGCCTACAACGCCATCCAAGAGGGGGCATCGGGTGTGGACATGGGCCGGAACATATGGCAATCCGACAACCCCGTCGCCATGATAAGAGCTATCAGAGCCGTCGTGCAGGAGGATCTCACGCCAAAGGAGGCTCTGGAGGTCTTTCACAAGGCCAAGAGCGGGAAGTCCTAACGGAGTTGCATCGGCTCCAGCTTCAGTCTAACCCGAGGAAACGGGCGACCAGCTCGGTGTAGAACTTCGCCGTCCTGTCGAGGCTGCTGACTATGACGTACTCATTTGGCCCATGGATGTTGCCTCCCAGGGGGCCGAAATCTATGCAGTCGATGCCCTTAGGAGAGAAATAGCGGGAGTCGCTGGCTCCCTGGCGCTCCACGACCCTCGGCGGTATCCCTAGCGTCATCGCAACCTCCTTGGCAAGCTTCACTAGGGCACAGTTCTCCTTGGTGATGAGGCATCCCTCCCCCGCCAACACCTTCATCGAGGCTTCCGGTACGAATTCGTCCAGAACCTCCTTGGCAGCCTCCTCGATGGCAGCAGCATCATGGGTCATGGCTCGGATGTCCACCTTCATGTGATGCTCTCCATCCCCCCAATAGAGGTTCGGCAGTACGTTGATGCCGTAGACGCTCGGACCCGTCGGGAAGGTGATCCTGGAGAGGGGCATCAGGACTCTGAGGAGCCCCGACAGACTGTCATCCACCACCACGTTCCTACCCATCCGCGACTCTCGGACGAACTCGACCTCAATCTCATCGGGGATCACGTTATCCTTCACGAAGCCGCCTCGCAGGCTTACCACGGCAAGATTCTCTCTGAGGGCGTACTCAGAGGCCGCCAGCAGGGCGTGACTGTCCACTCCTGGGACGAAGTAGGCGGAGTGGCGGGTCTCCCGACCTTTGGTCTCCGTGGCAAACTTCACCACCTCCACGTCACCCCTAGTCCTTCGTAGTACGGAGGGGGCGGATAATTCTGCGCGGAAGATGTTACGCCGCCTATTGATGATCTCTAGCCCAAGGCCATCGCCGTTCACGACGACCTCGGGTTGGATTTCCCGGGCGACGACACCTGCGCCGTTGCGGCCGCCTACCTCCTCGTCTCCCGTGAAGGCGAAGGCCACCTCCTCTCCTCCCCTCTCCAGGATGTCAGGCATAGCCGTGAGCATGGCCGCCACGTTACCCTTGTCGTCCACCGATCCCCTCCCATAGGCTCTGTCCTCCATCACTGTGAGCCTAAACGGTGGATATTTCCACCTGGACACCGCCCCCGCGGGCACAACATCCCAGTGGCCCAGAAGAAGTATCCTAGGCTTCCTCTTCCCCAGGGTTCCCCGGACCGCGAAGAAACCATTAGTCTCAGCGATTTGGCTCTCAATTCCCCCTTCCCTCAGCTGGTCTCTAATGAAATGGGCACCATCCGCCGTGGGCCTTTTCCCCTGTTCCGGGTCGTTAACGGATTCGATCTCCACCAGGTCCTTCAGGAGCCGCAGCAAAGCCTTCTCCTCCGATTCCCTGACATCCCACCTATCTTATTTCTACCCTGCGGGTACCAGGCCTGGAAATGCCCCGGCAGAGATTCCATCCAGTCTTCAGAGCCCTCTAGAAGCAAGCCCTCCAAGGTCGGTCATACCCGACGGTGGATCCTCTCGGTAAGAGGACAACCACGGCAGGACTCTAGGGGTCTGTAGGAGAGGAGGAGCTCAGTCGAACTCGCTCTCCGTCTCCTCCTCGGCCCCTTTCTTGCCTGGCGCTCCAGCCCTGAACTCCTTGGCGGCAATGACGTCGTCGATCCTCAGGACCATCACGGCAGCGTCCGTTGCTGAGGCCACCGCCTGCTTCGTGACCCTCATAGGCTCCAGGACGTTGAGCTTCTTCATGTCCGAGACCTTGCCGGCGAGGACGTCAACACCATGGTACCTCCTGCCTTTCTTGTGAGCGTTTCTCAGGTCGATGAGGGTGTCTATGGGATCAAGGCCCGCGTTCTCCGCCAGGGTTCTAGGCACGACCTCCAGGGCCGCGGCGAACGCCTCGATGGCTATCTGCTCCCTGCCACCAACGGGGACTGCATAGTCCCTGAGGGAGAGGGAAAGAGCCGTCTGGACGGAGCCACCCCCTGCGAGCATCTTGCCATCCTCGACAGCAGCCCGCGCCACGTTGATGGCATCGTCCAAGGACCTCTCGACCTCGTCCACCACGTGCTCCGTTCCTCCACGAAGAAGGATGGAGACCGCCTCCGCCTCCTTGCATCCGGTAACGAAGGTCATGTCATCATCGCCAATCTTTCGCTCCTCCACAACCTCCGCCCTACCAAGGTCTTCCTGGGTCACTTCCTTGACCTTGGAGACGATGCGACCACCCGTGGCCTTTGCCAGCTTCTCCATGTCCGACTTCTTGACCCGGCGGACGGCGTAGATGCCCTCCTTTGCCAGGAAGTGCTGGGCTAGGTCATCGATGCCTTTCTGGCAGAAGAGGACGTTGGCTCCGGCCTTCTTGACGGCGTCCACGAAACCCTTCAGGATGTTCTCCTCCTCCTGGAGGAAGGCCTGAAGCTGCCGTGGGTCGCTGATCTGTATCCTGGCGTCAAACTCCGTCTTCTTGACCTCCAGGGCGGCGTCCACGAGGGCCACCTTGGCGTCCTCGACCCTCTTTGACATTCCGGGGTGGACCCGTTCCTTGTCCACGATGACGCCGTCCACGAGTTGGGTGTCCATGACGGAGCCGCCTTGCTTCTTGACGAGCTGAATGTTATCCTCATCCACCACGAGTCGCCCATCTCTCTTTTCGGCCACTGTTAGGACCGCTCGGACGGCGATATCAGCCAGGAACTCTCTGTTGGCACTCACAGCCTTGCTGATCATGGCTGTCGACGCAATCTTCTTGAGGGTGTCCACGTCATCAGCCTTCACGTTGTCCGACAGCTCTTGAAGGAGATCGCTGGTCCTCTGAGCAGCCATCCTATACCCCTGGGCGATGACGGTGGGATGGATGTTCTGCTCGACCATCTCCTCCGCTCGCTTCAGGAGCTCTCCCGTAAAGATGACTGCCGTCGTCGTGCCATCCCCGCACTCCTCGTCCTGGGTCTTGGCCACTTCCACCAGCATCTTTGCGGCGGGATGTTCCACGTCTATCTCCTTGAGGATGGTCACCCCGTCGTTGGTAATGACCACGTCCCCCATGCTGTCTACGAGCATCTTGTCCATGCCCCGGGGGCCCAGCGTCGAACGGACCGCGTCGGCGATGGCCTTCGCAGCCTGGATGTTGCTGAACTGGGCTCCCTTTCCGCGCTCTCGGCGCGTCCCTTCCTTAAGGACCAACACTGGTGTTGTCCCCATCATCGTTCATCCACCTCTCCCAATGAGTTCTATAATGGCAGGGATAATATGTAACAGACCTTCTATATAAACTTACCCCAACACCGTGCCTGATGTGCGGTATCGCCCGCAGTCCGAAAGCAACGGAGAAACAACGGGTCGACCTAGGCCCCGATGTTGATCTTGATGGCCTGAGTTGGACATTGGGCTTCGCAGGCCATGCAGTCGATGCAGTCCTCTTCCCGTATGGGATCGGATTTGTCAGTCCTGTACTGGCCGTACAGGTTCGCGTCGTCGGTGATGACCTTGTCGTTCCCAGTTCCGTAGTTTCCAGGGTTCAGAAGCCACTCGAAGACGTCTACGGGACAGACGTCCATGCAAACGCCGTCGGCGATACAGGCCTCAAAGTCCACCGCCACATGGGTTCCGTGAATTCCCAGTTTGGTCGGATAGGTCTTCCCCTCGTTGTCCAACCTCCCCAATCCCTCGGACCTGACCGTGTGGCCGTCGTGCTCCCCGGAGACAGGGAACTCGTCTTCCTTCTCCAAAAAGTCGGGGTCAATGGGTTTGGGCTTATAGTCGACGGGCCTCACCATGTTATCGCACCACCTAAATCCATCTCCTATGAAAATCTTGCTGCCAACTTGGATGACGGCTCAAATCTCCCGCCTCACTGTGATGGGGATCACGCCCCTGTCAAACTCCAGTTCTGCGATGTCAACCGGGTCCACGATGTGGGAAGGTACCTCCAAGAGGATGGGGGCTCCCATGGCGATCTGGAGGGCCCTCGCTCCGATGATTCTCGCTCTCTCGAACCTCGTATACCCCGCGATGGCAACTCCCCCCTGATTTCTCACCATAGCGTCAGCGACGAGCAAGGATTATCCACTCTTCTGGCGGAACCCGTGATCGACATCTCCTGGCGTTATACCTCGGAAAGCTTCCTTCTCGGAACCGGGGTCCAGGGCGGTTCCTCCTCATCCTTCGCTGTTCAATCCTTCTCCCTGGGCGGCGTCCTTTTAGAGGTGTTGGGGCATCCGTCCAAATTGGTGCTTCTATTAAAGGTTTTCCCATCAAAACCGCCGGAAATGACGATAGTTATCGCTTGCGATAGTGACGGGGGAAGGTTATAATATTCAGGGTGCCACCGGTTGAATCGACCCCATAGGCGCCACCGGGCCAACCTATAGGCCGTAAACCCGGACCAGAAGGCAATCCATGGAGGCGAGGAGTTGACCGCTCAGGCACAGGTTGCTGACGCCACAGAAGCATTTCTCGAGGAGGCCTTCCCCAAGGGCATGATGAGCCTCCTCTTGACGCCCTCGGGTCCGGAAAAGGAGGCCCTGCTGATCCAGCTGGTTGGCAAGGCCCTTAGGGACGGCACGAAAATTCTCGTGGGCCTCTCCAACATACCCCCAAGGAGATTCCTGAGAAGGCTCTCCTCTCAGGGCCTCAGTCCTGATAAGGGGCTCAAGGCCGGCAAGCTGAAAGTCCTAGACTGGTACTCCCACAAGGAAGAGGACGTCCAAGAGATATCCGAGGATGGGGGGGTTCTCCGATGCCCTGGTGACCTGGGACCCCTGGAGGGAGCCCTCTCCGAACTTTTGGCTAGCGCCGATGGCGAGGGGCTTGCCACCCTCGAGATACTGACCGACGTTCATGGAATCGCGGCAGGGAAAGCGGGGGAGTTCGTCAAGACCCTTAGGAAGAAGCTTGTGAAGGCTTACGACGTGTCGGTCCTCGTCCTGGATGCCCAACTCACTGATGAGAACACCGTTGAGGAGCTCCGTGGAATGGCGGATGGTGTGGTGGAGGTGGAGAGAGTCCGCTCCCGAGAGGCCATTACATGGACGGCCAGTATCCAGAAAGAGGGGAAGGAGGTGGGCCGGTACGCCCTGAAGGCAGAACCACCCTTCCTGGAGTTCGTGCCCGATGTGGAGGAGGCAGCCCCCCCCGAGGGGGAGGCGGAAGAGGAGTCACAGCCGTGCCCCCAGTGTGGAACCCCGCTGGAGGGTGAAGAGTGCAATGTCTGCGGATACACCGAGGATGACTCCCGTCTCTGGAAGATCAAGGAGATATACGAACGGTGTGAGGAGAAGCTGAAGGAAGATCCAAAGGACCTCGATGCCCTCTTCACAAAAGCCGCGGCCCTGGCAAGGATGAAGGAATACGATCCTGCCATCGGGGTGCTCAACGAGTTGACAAAGCACGACCCGCGCTACCCGGGCATTTGGATGCTGAAGGCAAAGATCTACGACAGGTTGGGGGATGAGGTGAAGGCCAACCTCTGCCGACAGAGGGCGCTTGAACTTCAGGAGAAGGAAATGGGCGTCTTCCTAGAGGCGCGAGTCCAGCCTGAGGGGGAGAAGTTCCAATGTCCCCTCTGTCAACGCTGGCTGCCCATGGATGCCACGGTCTGCCAATGTGGCGCAGAGTTCGTAGAAGAGGAGGAAGGGTGAGGGGGCTGTCCCCCGACACTAACAGCGCGACTCATCGAAAGCCTGGCTCTCTCCTCGCCCTGACCCTGCCGGGGGATTGTTGGATATCGGGGTTGGCCCCCACTCACTTCGGGATGACGCATCCCCTCATGGGGGGACCCGTGCGATATCCGCCCCCGCTCGCTTCGCGGTTCACCTGTCTCCGCGACCTTCGCAGGGGGCATGATATCAACGACTCGCTGCGTTATACCCTTTTTGGTGTCATCCTCAAGGAGAGACAAGTCGTCGGGTGAGATTTATCTATGACCGCGACTTGGGAAACCCGTGCCTGTTCCCGAGGTGCTGCCATGGCTGGCCATGCGGGCCGGTAGGCCCCTGTCCCCCACGGGCCTCCGCAGCGGAGGGCCTGACCTTGTGGAGATGGTGACCAAGCCCCTGAAGGATCACAAGAGGCTGCTCTTGTGGGATGTCGACGGTATTGACAGGGAGAAGCCACGACTGGAGTTCTATAGGCGATTTGAAGGGAAGGGACTCTGGGTGGATGGCGGCATCAGGAACCTCGACGGTGTCATAGACGTCCTGGTGGCCGGGGCCGAGGTGGCGGTCCTCGACATGGCAACCTTCCCAAGCCTAGAGGATCTCGAGGCCGCCGGAGAGCTGACGGACAAGCTGGCTGTCTGTGTCAGGGAGGGCGAGACGTCCGGCCGGGAAAGAAGGCTCTTGAACCTCAGACCCATCGACATTTTCCGAGAGGCTCTGCGTTCAGGGATTTCCAGGGGCGTATACCTGCATAGTTCGAGCCTCAGGCAAGTTCCTGAATGGGTGCACAGCCTGGAGGAGATGGAACTCTTCGTCGGGCCCGCCAAGCCACCCGGTGCGGGTGACGAGAGCCGTCCCAGGCGGTTCGTCGTGGACGCATACGAGCTGATCTGAATGGAAGAGTTGAAAAGGACTATCGCATTGCTTTTCAAGAGGAAGGGGAGGACCACCCTGACGGAGAAGGAGTTCGTCTTCTCGGCGTCCATGGACCTCAGGTGGTTCCCTCCCAAGGAAGCCCAGAAACTGCTCGACATGGGCCTGCGAAGAGGCCTCCTCTCCAATGCTGAAGGTAAGCTGCAGCCCACCTTTGACGTCGAATCCGTCGAGGTGCCGCTGGACTTCTCCCCAACGGCAGAAGTGTTCAAGCAAGGGGATGACCTTTTCCAGAGGATTCTGGACCACCTTAATCATTCCAGCGGAATTCCCAGAAAGGAGATCGTGGCTCGGATAAATGCCCTCCAGAGTAGGATGGGGGTATACGCCGAGGTCGCCGGCCTCATCGTTGGCCTGGAGATGGGTTTGGATATGAAACCCCTCTACTCAGCGGTAGAGGAGCTCATCAGGCAGAGAAGGCCTACTCCTGCCGTCGGATAAGATCCCCCAGGGTGAGAGGTCTCCTCTCTTCCTTCTTCCGTGTCTCCGTCCCTTCGATCCTCTCTCTGAGCTTCACCTTTAGGGCCTTTTCCAGCTTGGCTACCAGTTGATCGCTGGGCCTCATCTTCCCCTTCTCCAGCTTCTCGATGACGCTCAGCTTCTCGTTTATCCGCTTGGCGAGATCCTCCCTCTTCCAGCCCGACGATTCCCTTGCTTTCCTTATCCTCTCGGGGAAGTCCAGGGCAAGATCGTACTCGCTCTCCCCCAGAGACGGGGTGATGATTTTCCTCGGCTGGGCTGGTTTCGTAACCCTCCGGGTCTCAGGCCGCTTGACTTCCACACCGAACCTGGCACAGCGCTCACACAGCATGAGCTGCGTCCCCTCTACGTTAACGTTCTTCAGACGGGGCCTCTCGGCCCCACACATCTCGCAGACGGGCGAGCTGATCCCTCCCAGCGTTCTACCCAGGGAAAGCCACGAACCCCCTTTTGTACTTGCCGCATCAAGGGACATTGGCGGGAGGGGAAGCATCCAGAAGGGGGCTGTGCTGAAGGCGTTGCCCCTGGGTCGCAATACCCTCGCCCCTCCTTGGGTTCCCCACGCTACGGGCTCTCCATATCGCCGTTGATGCCTATGGAGCAACTCATAAATAGCCGGTGCAGAGTAACGATTTTTGATGAGCCCTCTTGCTTCTGGGAGGCCGAACCTTGAATGAAGAGGAGACCCGGGATTTCTACGATAAGCTGTCAGAGAAGATAGCTCACCTGGAACAACGCAACGAGCAGCTCGTCCAGGATTCGAAACACATTGAGGGCGAGAAGAGGTTCATCGAAAGTGAACTCGTCAAGCTCCAGAGGGAGATCAAGAGGCTGCGGGCGGAGCTGGACAGGCTGAAGTCTCCCCCGTTGATCATCGGTAGCATCCGAGACATCCTGACGGACGGAAGGGTCATTGTGAAGAGTTCAACAGGCCCGGACTTCATCGTTCACACGGCGGACTATGTGGACAAGAAGGGTCTCCTGGTGGGGGCGCGGGTCGCCCTGAACAAACAGACACTGGCCGTCATGGGAGTCCTTCCTCCATCCTATGACCCCATCGTGTTGGGAGCCGAGGTGATTGAACGGCCTCCTGTGACGTACGACGATGTGGGTGGCCTGGTGGAAGCCACAAGGGAGGTACGAGAGGCTGTCGAGGACCCGCTGCTCAAACCGGACCTCTTCAAGAAGGTGGGCATAGAGCCGCCGAAGGGGGTCTTGCTGGTGGGACCCCCCGGGACGGGGAAGACCCTCCTGGCGAAGGCCGTGGCCAACAGATCGAAGGCCACCTTCATACGCTTGGTTGGGGCAGAGTTGGTGCAGAAGTACATAGGCGAGGGGGCGCGCCTGGTCAGGGAACTCTTCGAGCTGGCCCAAGAGAGGGCCCCTTCCATCGTCTTCATTGATGAGCTGGACGCCATAGGGGCCAAACGGCTGGAGATGGCTACCAGCGGGGATAGGGAGGTCCAGAGGACCCTGATGCAGCTCCTGGCTGAGATGGACGGTTTTGAACCCCTTTCGGACGTGAAGATCATAGGAGCCACCAACCGGCCCGACATCCTAGACGTGGCTCTACTCCGGCCTGGTCGCTTCGACCGGGTCATCGAGATACCGCTGCCCGATCACGGGGCCAGGGTGGAGATTTTCAAGATTCACACGCGAGGGGTGAACGTTCAGGGAGAACTCGACTATGAGTTCCTGGCCTCCAAGACGAAAGGCTGCACCGGAGCTGACATAAAGGCCATGTGCACGGAGGCCGGCATGTTCGCCATCCGTGAGGACCGCGACTACGTAGTGTCCGACGATTTCCTAAGAGCCATGGACAAGGTCATGGGGGAGCCCCTAGAGGGTAGTCGCGAAGCCGGGGCCATGTTCGCCTAGTCTCCCTCGATCTCCACATCCTTCTCGATTACGAAGGAGCCCACGTATTCGCATTTCTTGCAGTGGTATACGTGCCCCGTCACCATTCCGGCCTCGAAGTAGAGCTCCGGGGAGCCGCACTGGGGACAGGAGAGGACCCGCCTCTTCACGTCCGTCCATTGGCCCGGACACTTATAAGGCATGGGGCTCGAACGTGAGGCGGGAAGCTGAGTAGCTGTGGATGGCGGACGGTTAGTGGTACCCCCATGGTTGAGGCCCCTTAGAGACGCAACGCGGGGCCGAAGGGTTCACCACAATCTTTATCACAGCCGTCCTGGTAAGCACTCGAGATGCGCCCGGAGGGGAGACCTCCTCGCAGGATCAGTCTCTTCCACGTCGTGGCCGCTATCGTCGTGGCCTCTGCTGTCCTCATAGGCTACTTCATTGCCACCCTTCCCCCTGCCCCCTCTGCACCTCCAATAACGGTGCAACCAGGGGACTCAGTGGAGCTGGACTACATCGGATACTTCCAGGACGGCCGGGTATTCGACACGTCCGTGGAGTCGGTGGCCAATGACAACGCCTCATATCCAAAGGCCGTCACCTTCCTGCCAAAGAGTTCCTACAGCCCGCTCTTCTTCAAGGTTGGTCAGATTCCTGCCGCCGTCATAAAGGGATTTGAGGAAGGTGTCCTGGGAATGAAGGAAGGGGAGACGAGGGTCATCGAGATCCCACCGGAGAAGGGTTACGGTGCGCCAGACCCTACCAAGATCGAGTTCAGACCCCTCGTCGTCGAGCTGCCCCAGGTCGAAACCCTAACGACAGCTGCATTTCTAGAGAGGTTCAAGCTGAATCCTGGAATAGGGCTGGTCGTGAAAGATCCCCTATGGAACTGGAACGCCACTGTTACAACCCTTTCCCAGGACTTCGTCACCATCATGCACCTTCCTGAACAGGGCATGACCATCAGGCCATATGGGGCCTGGGAAGCGAGGGTGTTGCAGGTGGACAGCTCCGCCAACGCCGGACTAGGTCGCGTCGTGGTCAGGCACCTCCTGGATGTCAGCGACGTCAACACCGTGAAAGCAACTGACGGCGGCGGCACCTTCAGGGTCATAGCTGTGGACGTTGCCGCGGGGACCTACACGGTGGACTATAACCGCGAGGTCGTAGGGAAGACGCTCTACTTCTGGTTGAATCTGCTCGTAATAGTCCGGATCTAGCTAAGCATCTCCCTGTAGAGGTCCACCAGAGTGCGAGTGCAGCTCTCTATCGAGAATTTTTCCGCTGTCTCCCTGGCCCTGGACCCTACATCGTTCCTCCCATCCAAGGCCCGGAGGATGGCATCACAGCATCCCTCTGCGTCGCCGGGGGGAAACAGGAAACCGTTGTCCCCCTCCTCGATGTACTCGGGAAATGCCCTATAGTTCACGGCAGCGACCGGCCTCCCGCAGGCCATGGCCTCCAAGGCCACCAGCCCCTGAGTTTCGAATCTTGAAGCGATGGCAAGAGCGTCACATGCCGCGTAGTAGAGGGGGAGCTCCTCATCGGGGACGAAACCGGCGAAGATGACCTCCCTTCGGAGCCCCTTCCTCTCCACGAGCTTCTGGCACGCAGGGAGGGCCGGACCGCTGCCAGCGATCAAAAATCGGACATCCGGTCTTTTCCTGAGAAGCCCTGGAAGGGTGTCGATGAGGAAGCCAATATTCTTCTCCGCGGCAACCCTCCCCACATGCAGAAGCAGTGCGGCATCCTCAAGGCCGTACCTCTGGCGGATGGGGCTGCCGTCAAGGTCGGGTCGGAACCGACTCACGTCCACTCCGTTGGGGACCACCGCAGTCCTTCTCATTCGCGGCGCTATTCTGCGTAGCTCCTCCAGGACAGCATGGGTGGGGGCCACCACCGCCCCACAACGGTGGAGGAAGCCCCTAAGGTAGATCGACAGCAGCCTCTTGAGGAGTTGAGATCGTTTCAGCGAGGTATAGTAGGGGACGGCATCGAGGATCATGGTGTGGAAGGTGAGGACCATGGGCAGGCTCAGCTCTCGAGCGGCCCACATCCCCTTGAGGCCCATGAACCCGAAGCCGTGAGAGTGGACCAGGTCTGCATCGTACTCATGAAGGAACGCCAGCTCTCTCCTCGTTGGATAGATCGCCAGCCTGTAACCAGGATACCTCCTCAGCTCCCTTGCCTTGCAGTAGAGCGTGTCTTCGTCGCGGAGGTCGCCGTTGTTCCTGTCCTGGGGAGCAATGACAATCACATCGTGGCCCAGCGTCTTCAGAGCCCTCTTGGTGTTGCGGATGGCATTGACCACGCCGTCCACCGTTGGCAGGTACGTGTCCGTAAAGAGGGCGATTTTCATGGGGTGACCACCCGCCTCAGCTTCTCGAGGACCTCTGTGGGGCTCCTGCCGAGGATTCTTATCATGGGGACCTTCCCCGGGCCACCCAGGTCATAGATGACGTCGGGTACCTTCCCGAGGTCCCTTATCGCCTCCCGGGTTCCCCACTCCATGGTTGCGACTCCCTTTGGTTCCGCCGACCGATCGAAGGTACCGAGGGTGAGGCCAGAGGCCCTGCACCTTTCGAGGACATCCTCACCGTACCTCACATTCATGGCGCTTCTGAAGGCGGGGTCGAACATCATGGCTGCCAGGATGATGCGAGCCACATGTCTTGAGGCTCCGAAGCCCACAGGACCAGCAGTTACGAGCCTGCTGCCCGCCCGGACAATCCTGCCCTCGACGGCACAAATATCTTCGTAGCCCTGGGCCCCCGGGAGGGCATAGCCCAGGTTGACTCCCACCTCTGGCACCAGCAACGGCGGCATGAAGAGGAGGAGTTCGTCCACCGCCTGCCGGAGGGTCTGCCACACGCCCCATCTATCCTCGACGAAAGCGGAGTTGATGAGGTCGAAACCCTGACCCACCGAGTAGGAGGTTTCGAAGCCGGCGGCTATCTTCCGACGGGCTCCTTTTACGCTGTCCAGAAGGTTGAGGCCCCTGGCCAGGTAGCCTGCGATGGTGGAGGCGTAGGCGCAGCCGCTACCGTGAAGTTCCTTTGGGAACCTGTGTCCGGGGAGGGAGTGAAAGTCCTGACCGTCGTAAAGGATGTCTACCAGCTCTCCCTTGAGGTGTCCTCCCTTCACCAGCACCGCCTGAGCCCCCAACTCCCTCAAAGCTTTAGCGGCCTTCCTCATCCCCTCCACGTCTCTGATGGCCATGCCCGTGAGGGCTTCTGCCTCGTCCAAGTTGGGGGTAACTACCGTGGTCATTGGGAGGAGGTGCTTGAGCAGGGCCTGAGCAAAGCCAGATACGTGTAGCGAGGACCCTGCCGTAGCTATCATGACGGGGTCGACGACGATGGGGCACTCCACCCCTTCTAGCTCTTCCGAGACGGCTCTCACAATCTCCTCGGAGTATAGCATGCCGGTTTTCACTGCCCCCACCGCAATGTCGTCGAGGACCGCCCTGACCTGGTCCCTGAGGGTCTCCACGGGGAGGGGTAACGTGGAAAGGACCCCTTTGGTGTTTTGGGCGGTGATACAGGTGATGGCGGTACAGCCGTGGACCCCTATGGAGGCCAGGGCCTTCAGGTCAGCCTGTATGCCCGCTCCACCGCCGGAGTCGCTGCCCGCAATCACCAAGACGCTCTTCACAGCGTGGAATAAGGTTGTCTGGCCTTTAAATCCCTTACCGCTCCTTTTGCCCTCCTGAGATTCATGCCATTGGGCGGCCATGACCAGTTCCCCAAGGACAATCTGCGGTGGCCCTCATCAACTATTAATAACGACCCTCGTTAGGTCAGGGGATGCGAGCCCGAAGCGGTCACGTCATCTTCGAACCTGGTGTGCGTTACGGGGACTTGGAGTCCCCTTTCCGGGAGCTTCTTACTCTCTTCTTGGAGGAGTCAGGGCAGATGAAAGATGACCCAGAGTTCTTTGAGATAATCGTAGAGGAGAACCTCCGAGACCTCCGGAAGAACAGGAAGCCTGAGGGTTACAATCGCGAAGGCACCATGCGCCTCATCTTTCCCATAAGCAGCGCAGTGGAGTTCTACCTGTATGGAAGGGGAAAGGGGCTGGACGTTCCCCGGGTGACAGAGGCCCTCAGCCGCTTCCTCCGACGGAAGGGCCTGGAGCACGAGGTGCAGTGGGACACCCTTCTCCGCTTCGCCGAGAAGCGCTAGTCAGCCTAGGCTCACCTTGGCGATATTGCTGTACACCGCTCCCGAGGGCTTGAGTTCGCTCCTCTTCAGCAGGACCTCCTCCACTCTCTGCTCCCCGAAGTGCTCCTCCTGGTAGCCCTCCATCAGGCGAGCGAGGCTCTCGCGGCCCTGGGGTCCCTTGACCCTGGCCACGGTGAGGTGGGGCGAGAACATTCTTCGTTCCCTCGGAAAGCCCAGGCCTTCGAGGCCCCCCTCTAGACTTCGAGCAATGGCCACAAGGGGATCACCGCCCCTCACTCCGACCCACAGGACTCTCGGACCCTTGAGGCTCGGGAAGGCGCCGGTACCCTGGAATGACATGGTGAAGGGCTTGACGCCTTCCGTCGATTGTCTCAGTACCTCCACGATAGGCGTAGTCACGTCCTCCCCCACCTCCCCCAGAAATTTCAGAGTCAGATGGAGGTTTTCGGGGGTTACCACTCGAAGGCGGGCCTCGCTAGACTTGAGGGCCTTGAGGAGACCCAGAAGCGCATCACTCGGGCGGACCTCCACCGCTATGAAGGCCCTCACATCCTGCCCCCTCTTATGATAGTGCCTGAGAAGTCCCCATCGGAGATGGCCCCCTCAAGGGACTTGAGATCCCTGCCCTGGACCACGTACACCGATATGCCGAGGCGCTTCACGACGCGAGCTGCGTAAGGGTCGAAGACCATCGATGGACCAGCCATCTCTGTGGGCCTACCAGCGATGCGTATGAGAGCGTCGTAGTCCATCCTCTCGACTCTGGTGGCCGATGGGTCCACGCTGGGATCCGCCGTGTATACGCCATCAACGCTGGTGGCGTTCACGAGGCGGGACGCGCTCACGTGCTCCGCGAGTTCAGCGGCCACCCCGTCCGTCGTTATGCCCACCCTCTGGCCCCCCATTACCACCACGTCGTACCGTTCCCCCGCCTTTCGGGCATCCTCATACTCCTCGGGAGGCTCTGGAAACGCCCTTGTCCCGAGGGCCTGGATGAGCAGGCGGGCGTTGAGCCGGGTAATGGCTATGCCCAGACTGTCCAGGGATCTCTCGTCCATCCCCAGGGCCCGACCCACGTCGATATAGTAGCGGGCGAGGCGGCCGCCCCCTGTCACCACAAAGAGTTTATAATTGGCAGAGAGTTGAGAAAGAAGCTCAGCCAGGGATTTTATGTACTCAGGGTCGTCCTCGCCGGGGACCAGCACGGATCCGCCCATGGAAACGACCACAACCTCCTTGGGCATCCTAACACTCTTTAGGCGCTAGCGAGTTAGGAGATAAAAGGGTATGGTGACCCATGAACAAAGCCAAGGAGCGATACCTCTTCAGAAGGAAGCTTGAGGAGATTGAGGGAGCCGAAGGCAGGGGGACAGAGCTCGTCTCCCTCTTCGTCCCCCCGGGCCGCCAGATCTCCGACGTCACCAGCCTCCTCAAGAGTGAGCTCAGCCAGTCCAGCAACATCAAGAGCAAGAGCACCAGGAAGAACGTCATGTCTGCCATTGAGTCCATCCTCGTCCGACTGAAGTCCTTCAGGACGGTGCCGGAGAACGGCATTGTCTTCTTCGTCGGTCACCGACAGGTCGGCGCTGACCAGACCCAGATGGTATCTCACGTCGTGGAGCCCCCGGAACCGGTGCCCACCTACCTCTACAGGTGCGACTCCCGGTTCTACACCGAGCCTCTGAGGGAGATGCTGAGGGAGAAGGAAGTCTATGGCCTGGTTGTCATCGACCGCTCGGAGGCTACCCTCGGTTTGCTCAAGGGAAAACGTATCGAAGTCATCAAGAACTTGCAGAGTCTGGTGCCCAGCAAGCACAGCAAGGGTGGCCAGTCGGCTCGGCGTTTCGAGAGGCTCATCGAACAGGCCGCCCACGAGTTCTTCGTCAAGGTCGGGGGACTGATGACGGACGCATTCCTGGCCATGGGGGAGCTCAAGGGCATCCTGATCGGCGGCCCTGGCTACACCAAGGACTTCTTCCTTGAAAAGGACTACATCCACCACGAGCTGAAGAAGAAGGTTTTGGAGACCTTCGATGTGGGGTATGCGGACGAGTCGGGTCTCAGGGAGATGGTGGAGAAGGCCAAGGAGACGCTGTCGGATCTGGACCTGATGAGGGAGAAGCGGCTCATGCAGGCCTTCCTAGAGGAGGTGAAGAGGCCTGATGAGGGAATGGCTGTCTATGGGGAGGCCGAAGTGCGTGGGGCCCTGGAGCTGGGGGCCCTGGACACTCTCTTGGTGTCGGAGGGCCTCAGAAAGCTGAGGATGAAGGTGAAGTGCCCCGCCTGCGGACACGAGGCTGAGGTGACGAAGGAGACGGAGGACCCGGGGTCCTGTCCAGAGTGCAGCACATACCTCAACGTCGTGGAGAAGGTGGATATGGTGGAGGAGTTGCACGAAACCGCGGAGAAGTTGGGGACTAAGGTGGAACTCATCTCCGCCGACTCGGAGGAGGGGCAGCTCTTCTGGAGGGCCTTCGGCGGGCTGGGAGGAATTCTGAGGTACAGGGTGAGCTGATGGTGACGGATCCTTGGGAGGACGTTCTGGAGGAGGTGACCAAACTCAGGGAGGAGGCGGAGGATGCCCTGGGACTTCCCCATATGGACATCCCCCTCCAGCTGCCCCCCGAGGGTCTAGGGGACGTGGGCTTCCCGGCTCACTCCTATGCCAGGGAGGCGGGGAAGCCCCCTCAGCAGGTGGCCGAGGAGCTGGCGGCCGCCATGCCAGCGAAGCTCTACGTGGCCCGCCATGAGGCCAAGAGCGGCTACGTGAACAGCTTCCTCCACTATCCAGCCTTCGTGGAGCGAACCCTGGGGTGCATCCTCAAGGAAGGCAAGGAATACGGCCGGGCTCCCGCTGTTGGCAAGAGGGTAATCGTGGAGCACACCAGCATCAACCCCACGGGCCCGGTCCATGTGGGGAGGGCTCGGAACTCCATCATTGGGGACACACTCTCTCGCCTTCTCGACTGGTCCGGCTACGAGGTGACTAGGGAGTTCTTGGTGAACGACGTCGGGAAGCAGGTCCTCACCCTTGTGTGGGGATACGACAGCCTCTCCGAGGATCAGGTGGGACCCCCAGAGAGGGAAAAGGAGGACCATCGGCTGGTGAGCTACTACCGGAAAGCCTCTGAACGCCTGGACGACCCAGAGGTAGCCCGACAAGTGGAGGAGATGATGCGCCGCTTCGAAGCGGGCGACAAGAAACTGGTCCAGAGGGTCCGGGAGATCTGCCAGAGGATGATGGACGGTATCCTGCAGACCCTATCCAGGCTGTACGTGGAGTTCGATAACTTCTTCTGGGAGGATCAGACCATCCTTGACAGCAGCGCCAGGAAGGTGGTGGACCAGCTCAAGAAGACAGGGAGCTGCCAGGAGGAGGACGGTGCCCTCTACGTGGACATGGAGCCGTACGGTATCCTTGGAAGGGACTCCCGGTGGTTTCTCACCCGTAAGGACGGGACGACCCTTTACACGACCCGGGACCTGGCCTACCATCTCGACAAGTTCCGGCGGTGCGATATAGCCATCAACGTTCTGGGGGAGGATCAGAAGCTGGCCTACCAGCAGTTGCCGATCGCCCTCAGACTCCTGGGTGTAGAGAAGGAGGTGGAGCCAATCTTCTACGCCCACGTTTCCCTCCCTGAGGGGCGCCTATCCACTCGGAAGGGTCTCGTGGTTCACGCGGACGACCTCATGGATGAGGCGGAGGAGCGGGCCTTTAGGGAGGTCCGAGATAGGAGGGACGACCTAAGGGAGGAGGAGATGCGCAGGATTGCAGAAGCCGTAGGTATAGGAGCCCTGCGGTACAACATCGTTAAGGTTCAGCCGGAGAAGAGGATCCTGTTCAGATGGGAGGAGGCCCTGAGCCTGGAAGGTCAGACAGCGCCCTTCCTGCAGTATTCCTACGCCAGGTCCTGTGGCATCCTTCGGAAGGCTGGAGGTTACGACTCCTGGGACCCCGGACTGCTGGTGCACACACAGGAGAAGGCTCTGATGAAGCTCCTCGCCCGCTTTCCCGGGACTGTGAAGGAGTGCGCGGCTTCGAGACGCCCTCATCAGATGGCCGCTTTCGCCTACGAGCTGGCCACGACCTTCAACCTCTTCTATCGGGACTGCCCGGTCCTGCAGGCGGAGGCCCCCCTCAGGCAGTCCCGCCTCGTCTTGGTAGAGGGCTTCAGAAGGGTCCTCGGGAACGCCCTGGAATGTCTGGGGATCAGGGCCCTGGAGGAGATGTAGACTACTTCCTCTTGGTAATCCTCTCCCTTCCTGGGGCCTTGAGCCTCCGGCGGAGGTATATGGCGGCAGGTATGCCGGCTATGACCCCCACGATGGCCGCTATTATCAGTGGCGTCTTCCAGGCCGCCTCTCGCACGTCTGTCTGGATTTCTGCCGTGTTCCTCGGCCCAACGAAGAGGTCCGGTTCCCTCGCGTCCGTCACATTGACCCTCAGAGTGTAGTTGCCCTGGGCTGGCGTGACCCAAGTGAATCTCACCGTCTTCTTCTGTCCAGGCATCAGTGTGTTGTTGACCTCATTGCCGTTCTCGTCATAGAATCTCGGCTGGATTCCTAATGGGTCGCCCGGTGACCCGCCAAACCTGAAGGCCCAGAAGCTCACCTGAACGTCAAAGGCCGCCGCCCTCCCCTCTTTGTTGGTTACGTTGAGCTGGAGGGTTACGACCACGGAACCGAATAAGGTGGTTTCCTCGGGGTTGGGCGGGTCCATCTTTAGGCTGTTGGTCTCGATCTCCAGGTCTGGCCTGGTCTGGGCGTCCACCTCTACCACCAGCTTCCTGGTGGCGTTGCCCACGTTCCCCGCCCTATCCGTTACGTTCAGTTTGAGGTCGTAGTTGCCGTACTTCTCATACACGAAGGTGACGTTGAGACCCGTGGCTTGCTTCCCGTCCCCAAAGTCCCACTGGAAGGTCATCTCCTCCTGCTTGTCGAAGTTGTCGGCAGTGTTGCTGGCCTCGAAGTAGTAGGTCTTGCCTTCCATGACGCTGAGGGCCTCTCTGAACTCGGTGTCCAAGATTCTGAACTCCACCGTGGGTGGTGTAACATCCGCCACCACAACCCACATGGTGGCGTTGACGCTCTCGTGTCCCGCCTGGTCCACCGCTGTGAGGTTGACGGTGAAGTTTCCTGGCTTCGAGAAGGTCCAATCCACAGTCTCGCCTGTGGCATCCACCTTACCGTCCCCGTCCAGGTCCCACTTCCACTCCCGGACGGTCCCCGTCATGTTCTCGTGAACCTGATCGGTGGAGCTTCCTCCGAAGAACTTCACCGGTCTACCCTCATTGATGTTGATGGCGGTGCCGTTGGCGTTGGTGCCAAGACCGGTAACGTTGTTCTCCACCACGGCGCTGGGCTGTATGCCGTCAACGTGCAGGGTGAAGTCCCTGTAAGTCACGTTGCCGCCCGTCTCAACCAGGGTAAGGTTCCCGGTGTAGTTGCCCATGGTAGCGAAGAGGACGTTTGGCCGGATGCCGTAGGCGGTGACCTCGGTGGGTACGGTCGCGTTGGTGAACTTCCAGGTGAAATTGGCGTCGGGGCTCACCCTCCCGTCGGGGCTGTTGGGATCCGTGGACTCCTCAGCGCTGAAGGTGAGGTTGACGCCTGTCGGAACCACAGCAACGTAGTTCTCCACACTGGCGTTCAGCTCAGTGAACCTTCCGGCGGGGCCTATGGCCTGCACCCTGGCCGTGCCCTGGAGGGACCTCTCCAACTCCATCTTCACGTCGAAACTCCCCGCGGCCACCTGCGGGTCGATGGCGATGGTGATGTAGCCTTTTACGTCGACGGATCCCGATTTGCTTGTGACGACCCTCTCATATCCGGGAACCACACTGAGGGTGTAGGTGTTGTTGACCCTGACTGTGGTGTTTGTGTCGTGTCTTGCCGTGATGTTGGCGAAGTACTTGTCCATGTCTGGGGGAATGGTCTGTCCTATCAGCGTGTAGTTGGCGATGCTCGCTATCCTGACCGCCCCTTGGTCCAAGGGGAAGTCCTCGAACCATACTGAGAAGTCCGTGCTGCCACTGACGACGTCGGAGCGGTAGTACTTGCTGTTGGTGGTGAAGAATCCATTGGTGTCGACGTGTTTCGGACCCGCCTCTTGGAGCCAGTTCAGGAACAGGCCTCTCTCTGACACACTGAGGGTCCCGTCCCCATTCCCCAGGGCCAAGTCAACCTGAAGCCGCAGGTTGCGGACGAAGTCGAACGCCAGGCCGGGGATCGTACTGTCCTCGTTGAGGGTTAGGTTTCTCCAGATGTTGAGCCCGTTCCAGCCACCCTGCAGGTAGCGGAGGGTGATATCCACCCTTTCCTCCGGTGAGCCCGAAAGGACCCGATCGATCCTCACTGGAGAGCTCACGGAGAGGCTGGTAACGCTCGCGGCCTTCCTGTTGGCATCAACGATCAGGACGAAGTTGCCGGCGTAAGCGTAGAAGGTGTAGGAGCTGCCGGTGATGGTGGCCGTCAGCAACCTCTTTGCCTGTGGCGTTCCTCCGTCGGTGTTGTAGAGGTAGGCCACGAGGCCCTCATCGATAAAGGTGCCGTCGGGCTCCTTGGCGATGCCAACGAGCTTGATGCCCGTGGCCAAGGTGACGGTGATGGACTGAGAGCCAGTTATCTCCAGGGCTGTAACAGATTTCTCGAAGGTCTCTTTCTCTACCCTCACCTCGAAACTGCCTGCCCAGACGGAGAAGCTAGTGTTTCCGGTTGAGTTGCTGAGCTTCGAGCTCAGGACCTGCATCTTTGTTACATTGAAGAGCTCCACCGTGGCGTTTGGCACTGCCGCCCCCCCAGAGTCTTCGACGTGGACGGAGAGAGTCATGGGCACGCCGGGGAAGGGCATCTTCTCCATCTCGATGTCCTTCACCAGGTTCACGGTGTCATCGAATCGAAAGACCGTCGTCTGATTGTTGAAGAAGCCGCTCTTCAGCACTGTGATGTAGTAGAATCCCGGACCCGGGGTGAAACTGTAGGTGCCTGCACCGGTCGTGAAGGCGACCACGGGGGCCTTCTGGCCATGGGCATCGTACAAGGTGACCTCGACGCCAACGAGGAGGTTAGTGGGATTTCCTTGTTCCGTAACCACGCCCTGAATTTTCCTGGACTGCGCCGCGGACCTTCCCGCGGACAAGAGCCCAAGGCCTCCAAGGAGCAGGACGATAACGATGAATACCGCCGCTGCTTTGTATCTCGAATTCCCTTTCATTGGCTTTCCTCCGTTCACCTTGCATTCTCTGCCCACTCGCCTGCTAAGCCCACGATGGGCCGGAACTTGCGTAGCATCTGGGCCTATATAACCTTTCGTGGCCAGCCCGCTTTCTCTGGCAGGGCCTTCTTTCACGTTCTCAGCCGGCAGGTGATTTCGAGAAGGTTTAAGTTCCGCTGTCCCTTGCCCCAGCGGGGAAGAGATGGCAGATGAGGATCCGAAGCAGGCGGTCTTAGAGAAGGCCACAGCGGAGCAGGTGCGATTCGTCCAGATGCAATTCATGGACATCCTGGGAGCGGTGAAGACGGTCACCATTCCGGTGGCTCAGTTCGAGAAGGCCCTGGATGACGGCATCCTCTTTGACGGCTCCTCTATCGTGGGATATGCCACCATCGAGGAGAGCGACCTGAGGGCCCACCCAGATGTCAGCACGTTCAGGGTATACCCTTGGACCTCCGGCGATCTGAAGACCGCAGGCATCGTCTGCAACATATACGACCCGAGAGGCGAGAGGTTCTCTGGGGACCCAAGATACGTCCTGGAGCGGCAGATGGAGAACGCCCGGAGGTTGGGGTACATCTTCAACGCCGGCCCCGAGTACGAGTTCTTCCTATTCAGGTTCGACAGCGATGGGAGGCCCACGAACGTGCCCTCGGACGCGGGTCGCTACTTCGACCAGCTTCCTCTGGATACGGGTGAGATCGTAAGGAAGAAGGCCACACTGTACTTCGATGCCATGGGGTTTGAGGTGGAGGCCAGCCACCATGAGGTGGCCCCTGGCCAGCACGAAATCGATCTCAGGTACGCGGATGCCCTCACGTCCGCCGACAGGGTCCTCATGATTAAGCACGGGCTGAAGACGGTGGCCCTGGAGCACGGCCTCCACGCCACGTTCATGCCAAAACCGGTCTACGGACAGAACGGAAGCGGAATGCACGTGCATCAATCCCTGACCACCATCGAAGGGGAGAACGCCTTCTTCGAGCCCACGGGCAAGTATGAGCTGTCAGACACTTGTCGTTGGTTCATCGGTGGCGTCCTCCACTACGCCCGGGAGACTTGCGCCGTCCTGGCCTCCTGGGTGAACTCCTACAAGCGCCTTGTTCCGGGCTTCGAGGCCCCCGTCTACATCTCCTGGGCCAATCTGAACAGGAGCGCCCTCATCAGGGTGCCTTCCGGGAGAGGGATGAAGACCAGGATTGAGGTCCGAAACCCTGACCCCGCGGGGAATCCCTACCTGCAGTATAGCGCGATGCTGGCGGCTGGACTTCAGGGAGTCCAGGACAGGGTAGAGCCGCCTGGTCCTGTGGAGACAGACATCTACCGCTTGACGGGCGCGGAGAGACAGAAGCTGGCTATTCTCTCCCTACCTGGCAGCCTTGAAGAGGCCCTCGAAGAGATGGAGGGAAGTGAGCTGATGAGGGAGACCCTGGGGGCCCACCTCTGGACCCACTTCAACTACATCAAGAGGCAGGAGTGGGACGAGTACAGGACCCAGGTGACAGAATGGGAACTCAGCCGCTTCTTGGAGCTTCTCTAGGCCTTGGCCCGGACCCAGATGTCATCAGGAAGGGACTCGTAAACTAGCTCCTCCCTCCGACGCTTCCTCCTCCTCAGGGCCCTCTCTATTGCTATCTCGTCCAACTCCCAGTAGAAGGTCCTCCAGGCCCTGCCAGTGGGCAGTATGACAGTCTCCCAGAAGGTGTTCAGGAGTCCCGCGTCGTGGAGATGGTAGAAGATCTTCCTGTCCTCCTGATCGATGGCGTTGTCTATGATGACGGTGGAGTATCCGAAGTAGTTGAGGACGGTTAGGGCAACCTCTCTAGCTTCCTCCGAATCGAGGGCCAGTACATTCTCCAGGGCTTCCTGGAGTTTATCCAAGGTTGTTACCATCTCCTCTTCCTCGCCCCTCAAGAATACTTTATCTGTTATCCCTACTATAAGTACCTTGCGTTTCACCGCCCGTGACAACTTCGTCGGCCAGTAGGGATGCACCGCTCCCCCATTCTTGTCAACATTGATTATTGCTCTCGACCCTTTAAATAGTATGGAGGACAGATTCCAACGACCTCGGAATGAAAAGGAAGAGCGAAAAGACCATGGTTGATGTGAGGAAAGGCGTAACCGTGGTCCATCTCAACGTCGGCTCCGGCTACCTCACCTACATCGAGGATGAGGAGGGTCGGCCCCCCAGGGTCAAGAACGTCGTCTTGGAGGGGAAGAAGGAAGAAGAGGAGGAGTAGGGTCCGCTGCTGAATGAACACTGGTGCAGCTGGCACCAGGATCTCCGCTAAACGCCACAGAGCCTAACTCGCTCGCCAATAGGGAATAAAACTCAGTCGCCGAGGGGATTAAGAGGAGCGAGAGGGCCTACTCCAGAACTCCCGACCTGCGGAGCTCCTCGATCCTCTCCCGCGCATAGCCGGCCTCCAACAACAGCTCGTCAGTATGCTCCCCCTTGAGGGGGGGTGCCCTTAACATCCCGAGGGTCTGGGAGGCGAACCTGAAGGGTGGGCCGACCTGCTTAATGGGGCCAAGGCTGGGATGACGTACCTCTCTCACCATCCCTCTATGGATGACCTGCGGGTCCGAGAAGACCTCTTTCAGGTCGTGCACAGGTGCACAGGGGACCCCCTCCAAGCGCAGTCTCCGAATCCATTCCGCTGTGCGTCGTCCCCTGAAGCTCCTCTCGAGGTTCTCCTCCAGGGCCATTCGGTTGATGACCCTTTTCTCATTGGTGGCGAAGTCCTCTAGTTCCGCCATATCCTCCCTCTCGATGGCCTTGCAGACGCCCCTCCAGAACGTGTCACTAGCAGCAGCGACCACCACGTGCCCATCCTTCGTGGGAAAGGCTTGGTATGGCATTATGTTGGGATGTCTAGAGCCCATCCGCTCAGGGGCCTCGCCTGTGAGAAAGTACTGCTGTGCCATGTAGGTCAGCCAGGAGACCTGCCCGTCAAGGATGGATACGTCGATGTACTCACCCTCCCCTGTCCTCGTCTTTCGCCAGAGGGCGGCCAGGATGGCGATGGCCGCGTGGAGGCCTGCCCCCAAGTCGGCGATGGCGACGCCAACACGCACCGGTGGTTGTCCCTCTTCTCCCGTGATGCTCATGAAGCCGCCCAGGGCCTGCAGTATTATGTCGAAGGATGGGGCATTTCGGTACGGTCCCTCCTGCCCGTAGCCAGAGATGGAGCAGTAGAGGATGTCCTCCTTCGCACGTCTGATGGTCTGATAGTCTGCACCAAGCCTCTCGGCCACACCAGGCCGGAAGTTCTCCAAGAACACATCGCTCCTGCGTGTCAGGTCGTACAAGACCTCTCTGCCCTCGGACGTAGACAGGTCGAGGCACAGGCTTCTCTTGTTCCTGTTGACACTGAGGTAGTAGCCGCTCTCGCCATTCAGGAAGGGTGGGCCCCAGGACCTTGTCAGGTCTCCTTCGGGGGGCTCAACCTTTACAACGTCGGCGCCCAGGTCTCCAAGAATCATGGAACAGAAGGGACCGGCCAAGACTCTAGAGATGTCTAACACTCTGACGCCTTTGAGGGGGCCTTGCATATGTGTCTGTAGAGGCCCACTGATATTATATCTCCCTCAGAAGACCGTGGAAACCTGAAACTCGCCCTTGAGTACCTCTATACCAGCTCGATTCGACCACTATCGACCAGCTTCCGACCATCGACTTCCAAGGTGGCATCCTTAAAAGACATGGGGAAACCGAAGTCGCAATCGTTGGTCCCACCAAGCCATTCATTGTTACCGATTCCCATGGTTACAGCCCCCTCAACAAGCTCGTTCTCCAAGAACCCGTACTTCGCCTCCGGGTTGAGTCCGATAGTGAGGACACCCAGCTGGTCCGCACCCTTCCGTCTCTCATCCTCCCAATGCATTGTGAAGTACTCCAAGTGCGTCTCAGCATCTACGCTGGATATGCGGCCGCCACGAAACTCCCAGGTCAATCCCCTGACGAAGTCACCTGCCTGGGGTATCGGGGTCGTCGAAACCACAAGACCCTCTCCCGTCCCCTGCTTCAGGGCCACGCCAATAGATCCCGACGGCAGCGTGGCGAAATATGTGGATTTCTTTCCCTTCACAGGTCTGATTTCCCCGGTGAAGACGGTAGGTTCGATCCCCTGGAACTGGAACTCGAAGTCGGTCCCTCCAGGTGCAGTCAGGTGTCCAGTCCGAGCTCCCCTGAGGGCCTTGGCAACACGCTCCCCCTGCTTCCTGAGGACGCCGGGGTCCACGCTAAGGGCGGCCAACACAGACCTGTACCACTTCTCATACTCGAAGCCGTAGTTCCTAGCCCTCTGCTCTGTAACCCTTCCTAGGAAGATGTCCACAGATGGTATTGGCTCGTCCTCGAAGGGTTTGTAGGTGGCCTCTGCTCCCTCCTCATTAGCCCTCCACCGCTCGGTGGACACCCTCTTCATGGTCTCCGGGTTGGTGGGTCCTCCAACGTACACCTCGGCCGTCGCGACTCGCCTGGCAGCCTGCTGAAGCGTGGAAGGTTCCCTCAACCACTCTTCCGGCAGGTTGGTCAGGGCTTCATACCAAACGTCATCGGAGTCCACGGTCATCATTGTGTCGGCACCAGCCCGACGCGCCTCCTTGACGATCTCCTTCGCCAGGGGAAGCATGTGTTCCCAGGTCTGGACCGAAAGACAGTCCGTATTCTTCAGCTGCAGGACATCAGAGACTACTCGCCGGGAAACCTCACCAAGATCTATCTTCATTGTTCTCCCCCGATATGGCCTGGCCTAGGCCAGACTCGCATATAAGTCTGCCTCCCTTGTACATCCTCAGGACGAGCGGCCGCACAGCTGGATTCTACTGCGCAGCACTCGAAACTCTTTTGACCCCTCTGCCGTTTCCCGGCCGGGAGTATGCCCGAGGACACCACGGAGTTCGTTGTGAAGGCTCCCCAGGACAGGACGTGGGACTTCCTCAGTGACCTCCGGCGGCTCGGTTCCTGCGTACCAGGCGTTGAATCTGTGGAGATCAGTCAGAACGGGCGGGCCCACTGGAACGTCAACATGAAGGTTGGCCGGCTTCCGAAGCGGCTCGCGATAGTTACTGAGGTTGTGGAGCAGGAGGCCCCAAGGCACGCGAGATTCCGAGGTCGCGGAGAGAACATAGAGATGGAGGGAACCGTAAGCCTTCAACCCCTCGGGCCTAGGGAGACGATGGTTCACTATACCATGAAGGTCCAAGCAAAAGGACCCATGGCTCGTATCCTTGATAACTTCCTCAAAGGGAGGCTGCCCAGCCAGGTACGAGAGTTTGCGAAGAACGTCAGGCGCAACCTGGAGGATTGAGTTCCGACGCCGTCAGCGCTGCGGTGTCAGCAATCATATATACCAGGGCCTGATGGATGTTGTGAGACCGGGGGAGACGGTTGGCCCCCGGGGCGCGATGAAGCCCTTCAAGGGGCCAAGGATGCCTCTCGGAGGTGGAGTTGGGACTCGTGGCGGAGTTCGACGCAGTCATCATTGGCGGTGGACACAACGGCCTCGTCACGGCCGCTTACCTGGCCAAGGCGGGGACCCGAGTGTGCGTCCTGGAGAGGGCACCTATCGTCGGAGGTGCTTGCGTCACGGAAGAGCTTTGGCCCGGCTTCATGATCAACACCTATGCCTACGTCTGTGGCCTGATTCGCCCTCAGATAGTGGAGGACTTGCAGCTGACCGAGTTCGGTTACGAAACCATCCTCTTCGACCCCCAGTACTTCGTCCCCTTTCCCGACGGCCGCTCTCTCGCCATCTGGCTCGATACAGACAGGTCAGTGCGGGAAATCGAGGTTTTCTCCAAGAAAGATGCCATCCAGTATCCGAAATACGTTGACTTCTGGGATGAGGTTCTCGAGCTCTTTGAGCCCGCCCTCGTGGCCCCTCCCGTCTCCCTTGCTGACCTCTTCGGTACCTTCTCGGGTCCGGAGGCGGAGGAGCTTCTCAGGGACCTCTTCCTCTTGAGCGCCAAGGACTTCCTCGATGACTGGTTCGAGTCAGACGAGGTCAAAGCGGCAATGGCAACCCAGGCCGTGATAGGAACATTCGCGAGTCCCTCCACTCCAGGCACCGCCTACGTCCTGGGGCATCATAACATTGGCATCCTGGACGGACACCGAGAGGTCTGGGGATACGCCAGGGGCGGTATGGGGAGGATTGCGGAGGCCATGGCGAAATCGGCGGAGCACTTCGGGGCCATGATCCGTACCGGCGTCGGGGCTGAGGAGCTTCTGGTGAGGAACGGCAGGGCCGTTGGAGTCCGAACCGACAAGGGAGAAGAGATACGAGCGAAGGTTGTGGCCTCCAGCATCGATGCCAAGCAGACCTTCCTCGGTCTCGTCCCGCCCGATGCCCTCGAGGAGGAGTTTCTGAAGAAGGTTCGGAGGATCCGTACGCGCGGGGCCGCCCTCAAGTTCAATGCAGCTCTGGAAGGCCTCCCCGAATACACAGCTAGGCCAGGGGTTCCGGCTCCTCACCACCAGGCCACCATCGACATCATCCCATCCCTCGAATATGCCGAGCGGGCCTTCGACGAGGCGAAATATGGCGCCTTCTCGAGCCGACCCTTCGTTGAGATTCAGCACCAGAGTTCAGTGGACCCCACGGTCGCCCCTCCTGGAAAGCACACGATGACCTGCTTCGTCCAATACGCCCCCAGGGAGTTGAGGGGTACCAGCTGGGCGGACTTCAAGCCCAAAGCGGGGGAAATCGTCCTGGACACCATTGAGGAGTATGCGCCCGACATCCGGAGACAGGTCAAACACTGGATGGTTGTCAGTCCTGAAGATATGGAAAGGGACCTGGGGTTGACGGGAGGCAACATCTTCCAGGGGGACATCACGCCTGATCAGATCTTCTCACTGCGCCCTATTCCAGGATGGTCGCAGTATCGCACTCCCGTGAAGGGCCTATATCTGTGCGGTTCAGCAGCCCACCCTGGCGGTGGCGTCATAGGTGCGCCTGGTTACAACGCGGCGCAGGCCATCTTGGAAGACCTTCGATCTAAAGGGTAAGAAGCCACTCTCCCGCGGAAAACGAAAGAAGGGGCCCGTCTACTTCCTCACTGCCATCTCCCACTCGTATCGTATGGTAACGGCCTGGGCCCACCAGAGACTCAGACCGTACTGCTCCAGAAGATGCCTAGCGCTCCTGGTGTGTCCCTTGACCGGGGCTCCCCATTCATCCAGTATGGCGAAACACTCGGCCCAGCCCTTTCCAGTCTTCGCTCGTACAGTTTCGTCGCTGATGCCGCGGAACCCAGTCTTCTTCTTCGCCATCGGGCGACCTCCTCCGTCTATGTGGTCGGAAGACGTTAATGCGTTCCGTGTGCTCAGATGCTCAACGATAGACTCTAGCGGAGGATGGATCGTGCTCTCTCAGGGTTGTCCACGGCGAAACCCAGCTCAGAGCGCCCCCCCGCCCGGGAGATCTGAACCAGGCCTGTTATGTTTACCTGCGCCTCAGCGAGCTTTTTCGCCACCTGGGCCAGGCTCCCCGGCCTGTCCTCCAATGTGACAAGGAAAAGGTCGATCTCCTCGAAGGATACCCCCTGGGCGGCCAGAACTTCCCTTGAGGCCGCGGGGTCAGAGGTGAGCAAGGTGACTCGACCTTCACCGCCGAGGGTCTCACCCGCCGAGGCCTCGATGTTCACTCCGCGTTTCCCCAGGGCACCTGCAACCTTGGCCAGGGCTCCGGGCACGTTCTTCAACTTCAGTCGAAACGCTTTCGGCATTTCTCCCCCACCTTCCTTTCACGTAACCAGGATTATGTGTGCCGTGACAAAGCATGCCAAGCCAATAAAGCTTTCGTCGGCCACACCTCACATGCCTTAAGCAACCCCCGTCTAAAGGTGGTGGAGCTGATTGACATTAGGATGTCCAAGGCAAATCATCAACCTGGGACAACAGGCATCTGCCCCCGCGTCACTGGAGGGTGAAGACTGCCGGCTTCGTCTGCGTCAGGAAGTTCGGAGCGCCTGAGCATAGCGGCAGCCTTTGTCGCCGTCTACCTTATCTGGGGCTCGACTTATCTGGCTATTAGATTCGCCATAGAGACCCTTCCTCCTTTCTTCATGGCGGGCACCCGTTTCATGGTCGCTGGAGCCATGTTATACGTCTGGGCCAGGACGAAAGGGTCATCCGTCCCCACCAGAAGGCATTGGGTTTCGGCCGCAATCATAGGTGGTTTCCTTCTTCTTGGCGGCAATGGCGGTGTCGTATGGGCGGAACAGTGGGTGACATCCGGCATCACGGCCCTGCTCGTGGCCACAGTGCCTCTATGGATGGTTCTCTTGGACTGGGGCCGTCGAGGAGGCCTGAGGCCCAGCGGTTGGGTCGGATCTGGCATAGCCCTCGGTTTCGTGGGCGTGGTTCTGCTGATCGGTCCATCGGCGCTAGGCGGTGATGGAGGGGTGGACCTTTGGGGAGCCGTGATACTCATGGGGGCCTCATTGTCATGGGCGACAGGTTCCATCTACTCCCAGCGGGCCGAGCTGCCTACCTCCCCCCTCCTTGCGACAGGCATGCAGATGTTGGCGGGCGGCGCCCTTCTCCTCATCCTCTCTTCCGCCTTCGGAGAGTGGACGAGAGTGGACTTGAGCCAAGTATCTGACCGGTCCTTCCTATCGCTGGTCTACCTGGTTGTCTTCGGTTCCATCGTAGGTTTCACGGCCTATATGTGGCTACTGAGAGTGACCACAGCTGCCCGTGTGGCCACATATGCTTATGTGAATCCCATGGTCGCGGTGTTCCTGGGTTGGGCCCTGGCAGGTGAGGCGGTCACGGAACAGACCCTGCTGGCGGCCGCCATTATAGTACTCGCCGTGGCCGTCATCACGCGGTATCGCTCCTCGCAAGGAAAGCGACGTACGTGATTTGGGCTGACCGAACGATTTGGAGCCCAGCTCGGCCCACTACCCCTCTCGAAGGAGCCTCAGCCCCATGACTACAACCCAGGCATCGATGATGAGGGCCTCGATCATTTCCGGGACGGCAAAGCCCACCTCCAAGCCTGAAAGAGCTATGGGCAGTACCAGAATGGCCACCAGTGCGGATATTCCGGCCACGTATGTGAAGTTCTTGAAGGCTTGGCCCTCCACCCCAGTCCCAATCATCAGGAAGCCCGCGGGCACGAGGATGAAGTAGCCCAGGGCGAACAGAGCATGCAGGACGGGGAAGTCCTCCGTGAACACTCCCACTAGGGCCACGGAGATCCCACCCACCATGAGGATGATTGTCCCGGCGTTTGTGAGGGCTGTCCTCACCAAGTATTGTCTGAGGGCGAGGGTGAAAGGAACGGTAAGCACACCGGCGATGATCACGGCACTGTTGAAGATGAGGGCCACATCGCTTTCGCCTAGATCGCTAAGAGCGTTGACCCGCCAGCTGAACCATGGTGAGAGCAGGGTGGCGACAAAGACCATTGCGACGGCCACTGTAGGCCCAATTATGCCAGAGAGTCCACCGAACTTTAGAAGTCTTAGGTCCCTTTCTTCTGGCGTGTCTCCCGCCTCTTTCCGGCGAACCCAATGGTCGTATTTAGAGCCTTCCTGTTTTGGGCCTGAGCGGTTGTAGAAGAGCTGCCACCTTGGAGCTTCGCAATGAACCCTGATGGCCAGGAGCCAGTCCAGACTTTGGTGTCGCAACGCACAAAAGGTTTCGATATCATCCCACTGTCCGAGAGGGGAGAAGGTGAAACCACCTTGAGCAAAGTGAATCTGGGTGCCCCACGTCTCTGGGTTCCCCTTTACCTGATGATCGGATACCTGTCGACACAGCTTCATGAGCTGGGGCATTGGGTCGTGGCCACCGTCTCTGGCATGGAGTTCATCTTAGGCTTCAACAGGTGGCAGATCATGTCACAGGTCAACGAGGGACAGGTCATTGCAGTTCTCGCTGCCGGCCCCACAGTTACGGTCGGACTAGTATTACTGGGCCTAGCCATTCTGCATTCTTCTAGGGCCAACGGTCTTCGAAGATCCGGGATGTTCCTGATAGTCTACAACTCATTCCTGAGGCTCGGGAACTACATCGGAAGCTTGGGGTCCCTGACCAGCGACGAAGGATGGGTCGCCCTTGCCCTCGGTCTACCACTGCACACTTTGCAGCTGCCCTTGGCCGTCTTCTTCGTCGTCGCTTCCTATTTCGGGCTCAGAAAGCTTGAGGGTTCACCGGGCTCAAGGGCCGTGGCGGTGTCATATATGCTCATACTCTCGTTGGCAGTGGTTGGACTCATATACGCCCTGGATGTGGCGGCCTGGACTACGATGGCAGCAGGAAACCCGTTCTTCCTGCCGTTCCACGGTATAATGGCGGCCGTGGTGCTGGTAGATCTCGCTGTCGTTGCGGCGCTGGTTGTATTTGTCCTGAGGGAGTTCGGAGAGTCCCTTCAGGGCAGAAAGGTCGATGTTGACTAGTGCCTGAACCAGGTGCCGGTCAGAGTGGTTGGCCCTCCACCCAGGGGGGCTGATATGATCCCATTTACGCGTTGTCCTTCGAAGGTTCCAGTCCCTCTTCCTATGAAGAAGTGGCCGGTGCCCGAGTTGTCCTTGACAATGATGGTGGCTGTGAACCAGAAGGTCCCCTCGCCCTCCACGGATATCGTTGCTTTCACCACTATGACTCCATCGAGCTCGAGGTTCTTACTCACGCGCAGATGCATGTCCTGGATGAACTCCACCGTTCCAACAAGGTGTCCTTCTATGGTTGCTCTAACGGTGTCAGATCCCCCGTCGGAAAAGTCCCTGCGTTGTGAGCGGCCATCGGTACATACTGTGGGAATTATCAGACACGATAATGTTATGAGCTAGCACTTCAATAACCCCCCCACCTCAGGGTGAAGCCGACGCGGATGGGGCGTCGGAACCAGAGGGTGGAGGTGATTCGTGATGGAGCTGCCGGGAGAAAGCCTATTCTTTCTGCGAGTCAAGCCGGGAGAGGTTGAAAGGGCGGTCAAGGAGCTTAGGGAGCACCCAAAGGTTGCCCGGGCCGAGACCGTGCTAGGACCCTACGACATCGTAGCCCCCGTCAATGTCCGGAACGCCGAAGAGCTCAAGAAGCTGGCCTCGGAGTTGGAGTCCAAGCCGTTCTGCGAAGGGTGTTCAGTCATGCCCTCCTATTCGACCTGGACGAGGGAGCCAAGCGTAGCCAAGGCCATATCAGCCTGGACCCTTATCCGTGCCACCGACTCCAAGACCGTGGCCGACGCTCTCAGAGGCATCGACACAATCAATCAGGTGTACGAAACGGTGGGAGACTTCAATGTCATCGCTAACCTGGCTGTAGAGGAACTCACCGCTCTGCACCAGACTCTTGTGGGACGCATTCAGAAGATCAAGGGCGTGAGGCGTACGGAAACCCTTGCCAGCCTGGAACGCAGGAAATAGCTCCCTTTTCATTTTTTTCCATCCTATTCTATTCCCTTCCCCCTCCTCATGCTGGGGCTCGAGAGTTCTCTGGCAGGGGGGGCCAGACACCCTACGTGATTGGGAAGAGAGTCCTGGGGTCTAACTGATACTCGGGTCGGCACGTGTAAGGTCCGGTGTTTGCCTCTCCCGCTACGGATGCAGCTCGATGTCCAGGCTGGTGAGGAAGGGGTGTCCAAGGTCATGGAATTTGTCAGACTGCTGGTCAGATACGTGAACGGAGGAGAGCCAGAGAGCTTCATCCCGGATAAGTTTCTTTGCGATGTCGTCGAGGCCTTGGACAGGATGGATCCCGAGATGAGAGAGCGCGCTGTGGAGTACCTGCGAGAGGAGGGTGGGATTCCATCCTGCGTGATCCGCAAGAGATGAGAGAACGAACGCGGATGGACACAGTATCGGTCATGGTGAGTCTTGGACGTTGGGTGTGAACGAAACCCCTCTGCTGCAAGTCCCCGAGGGCCCATTGTTGGTGGCAATCCATTTAACTGACGGCTCTCTACGTGCGACTAGGAGGATTTGTCTTGACGAAATCAGAGGAGAGGATAGCGTCACGTGTTGTGAACGAGTGCTTGGGAATCAAGGCCGGGGATGTGGTGGTCATCAGTACATACCCCCATACGATACCCCTTGCTAACGCTTTGGCCCTCGAGTGTTACAAGCAGGATGCAGACCCGTTGACGGTCCTTGATACGGACGACGTCTTCTACGGGCACATGAAGGCCTTGTCAGAGGAGAGTCTGAGGACCACTTCAAAGCACTGCCTGGGACTTACGGATTACGTGAACTACTATATCTGGCTCGGTGGGCCCGAGGATCCATCCCCCATGGGGGACATCCCAGAGAGCAAGTGGTCGGCCATGTTCGAAGGGGAGAAGGCCCACTATGACAAGAGCATGGCGATGAAGAGACTCTCGGCGGGTCTAGCCATCGGACAGGTTACCCCGCAACGGGCGAAGGCCTACGGTTTTGACTTCGACGCATGGAAGGCCATTATTGAGGCGGCCATGGACGTGAGCCCCATGGAGCTCTCTGGTGTGGGGAGGAGGCTCGAGCCGGTCCTCGGTGGGACTGGCACGGTGAGGGTGACGGCACCCAACGGCACCAACCTGACTTTCCGTCTTGGGGGCAGGACGCCTCACGTCTCCGACGGCATCCTTGATGAGGAGGACATCAAGCGAGGTTCCCTAGGGGTAGGCTTGCCTGCAGGTACGATAGACGTCTCTGTCGTAGAGGACAGTGCCGAGGGGACGGTCATCTTTGACGTTCCGGCCCCTCAGGTCGGAGTTCTCATCAGGGAGATGAAGTGGGTCTTCAAGAACGGCAAGCTGGTGGAGATAACGGCATCAGCGAACGAGAAAGCAATAAGGGGCCTGTACGAGGGCGCCAGTGGTGACAAGGACAGGCTGGGAGGCCTGAGCATCGGCCTCAACCCGAAGGCGAAGACGGGTTATCTGGAGAACGCCATTCCCCTGGGTGCGGTTACGCTCTTCATAGGGGACAACCGTGAACTGGGAGGGAAGAACGAGAGCGATTGGGGCTTCCCGGGGACCCTGAGCAACGCGACCCTCACGATTGATGGGAAGTCAGTGGTCAAGGAGGGGAAGTTGGCGGTATAGCGTCCCCGTTCTTTCCTCGCTCCCACCTCGCTTGGAGACAATAGTGCATCGGAGATGGCCCTCCCAGCCGAAGGTCGGATAGACCGGGAGGTTCTCCGAGGCCTGGTAGCCACTTTCTCGACGCCTCTGACTGGTCTGGAGGTGATGATTCATCGTTTGATCATAATTCCGCACGACCTGGAGAATAATCGTGAAGCATCGGAAGCCGACCGTAACCTATTTTTACAGTCTGGTCTATCGCCCCGCCATGGCTTCTTTGCGAGATGCTCGAATCTATGGAGGGATAGGTGCAATTCTCATGCTGGTCGGTGGCATAGGAGGCCTGTTCGTTCCGTTCGGCTCCCTAGTCATCCCCATCGTGGGCCTGATCCTAGTTCTAATCGCTGTGAACTTCATTGCGAACGTTCTGAACGACCGGGCAGTTTTCAATAACATGCTCATCTCGGTGATCCTTGGCATCGTCGCCCTCGTCGTGATATTCCTGATGGTCTTGGCCGCCGTCGCTGCGTTTATCGGAATCCCGGGTCCTGGATTCGAATTCACCGAGCCACCAACGGAGGGCGACATCATCGCTTTCATTGCCGCCCTCATCGTCGGTCTTGCCATCGCGTGGATCATATACATCATCTCGGCCATCTTCATGAAGAGGAGCTTCGATGCCATCGCAGCGGGGACAGGGACGAACCTTTTCCACACGACGGCGCTCCTTTTCCTCATCGGTGCCATACTGACGATCCTCATCGGGTTAGGATTCCTGCTAATCTTCGTGGCAAGCATCCTGATGATAGTGGCCTTCTTCACGCTACCAGAGGAGCTGCCCGGGGTCGCCGCACCAACACCCCCGATGACCTAGGAAGAGAGGAGGTCCGGCGGGTCAGCCTTCCCCCGGTAGCGGGTGACGTATTACCTGGAGGTCGCATAACGGTCCATGCCCAGGTCGCAGGCTCGACCCCGCTGATGCGAGGTCGGTACAGACTGGGAGAAGAGGCGATTCGAGTTACGGCCCTCACCTCCGCCTAGTATTCAGTACAAAGCCTGTGGGGGCGCATCAGCACGACTAACTACAGTCACCGTCGTAGCATTTGCCGAAGCACGGTCTGCAGAACGCCACCGTTCCGATAGTAGTTCAACTCCACCGGCGAGTCGAGACGCAGAACCACGTCGAAGGTCTTGGTGGAGCCGTCGTCCGCAGTGACGTCCACGGTGACCGTACTTCCGGGCTTCAATTCTCCGCCGAGGCCTCGGATGGTGTATTTTTCATGACCGGTCAACCCCAATGTTTCGGCGGTCTCGCCCTCCATGAACTGAAGCGGGAGTATGCCCATGCCGATGAGATTGCTGCGATGAATGCGCTCGTATCCCTGAGCGATGATGGCCCTGATGCCCAGGAGCAGAGGGCCCTTCGCCGCCCAGTCTCGCGAGCTCCCCGAGCCGTACTCCCTACCAGCCAGGACTATGAGATCCGTCCCTTCAGTCTTGTAGCGCTGGGCAGCCTCAAATATGGGCATCTTTTCGCCGCCGGGTAAGTGGACCGTTACGCCGCCCTCAGTTCCAGGGACCAGGAGGTTCTTGAGGCGGATGTTCGCGAAGGTCCCACGCACCATGACCTCGTCGTTCCCGCGCCGAGAGCCATAGGAGTTGAAATCCTTCGGCTCCACTCCCCTTCCTATCAAGTATTGCCCAGCGGGACTGTCCCTGGGGATGGCCCCTGCTGGTGAGACGTGGTCCGTCGTAACCGAGTCGCCTAGCATCACTAGCACTCTAGCATCCTGGATGTCCTGAACGGGCTTCGGATCCAGCGTCAGCTCCGCGAAGAAGGGGGGCTCCTTGATATACGTGGACTCCGGGTCCCATGGGTAGACTAGATCATCGACGCCACTGATGCTGTTCCAGGTCTCATTTCCGGTGAACACCTGGGCATATCTCTCCTTGAACTGCTCGGGGGAGACCGCCGTGGCGATGGCCTGACGAACCTCCCGCTGAGTGGGCCAGATGTCGCGGAGGTATACCGGGCCTCCCTTTCCGTCAAACCCAAGCGGCTCGTTGACCAGATCGATGTCCGTTGTGCCAGCCAGGGCATAAGCCACCACTAGGGGGGGTGAGGCCAAGTAGCTAGCCCTGACCCTAGGGTGGATGCGCCCCTCGAAGTTGCGGTTCCCGCTCAGGACCGCGGCCGCGACCAGGTCCCCCTCAGCCACGGCCCTGTCCACCTCTGGAGGTAGAGGACCGCTGTTCCCGATGCAGGTGGTGCAGCCGTAGCCCACCAGGTAGAAGCCGATGCGCTGCAGGTAGGACATCAGGCCTGCCCTCTCCAGGTACGCAGTAACCACGCCAGATCCAGGGGCCAAGCTCGTCTTGACAAAGGGCGGAACCTTCAGGCCTCTCTCAACGGCCTTCTTCGCCAGAAGTCCTGCTCCGAGCATTACGGAAGGATTCGAAGTGTTGGTGCAGCTCGTGACGGCGGCGATGACCACGGCTCCGTGACCCAGCACATAGCTCTGACCGTCGTACGACACGGTGGCTGTACGCCTAAGGGCATCCTCTTCTAGGGCGAAGCCCTGCTCGGATATCGGCGCCGTGAGGGCCTGACCGAAGGCCCTCTTCATTCTGGACAGCGGAACTCTGTCGTGGGGCCTCTTCGGCCCGGCCAGGCTGGGTTCCACCGTCGACAGGTCTAGGTGGACGGTATCCGTGAATTCAGGGGCTGGCGTCCCCTCTGTGCGGAATAGGCCCTGCTCCTTGGCGTACCTCGCGACGAGTTCGATCTGTTCCTCACTACGCCCCGTCAGGCGGAGGTACTCCAGGGTCCTATCGTCGATGGGGAAGTATCCCATGGTCGCCCCCTGTTCCGGCGACATGTTGCTGATGGTAGCGCGGTCAGGCACGCTCATGCCCTCGATACCCTCCCCATAGAACTCGACAAACTTCCCGACGACGCCCTTCCGGCGCAACAGTTCCGTCACTGTGAGCACCACGTCCGTGGCCGTCGCCCCCTCCGAAAGCTCACCGTAGAGCTCGAAACCGATCACCTCAGGGGTCAGCATGTAAACGGGCTGGCCCAGCATGACAGCCTCGGCCTCGATGCCACCCACGCCCCATCCGACCACTCCGATGCCGTTTATCATTGGAGTATGGGAGTCGGTACCCACCACGCTATCGGGAAAGACCAGAGGCCCGTTGCCATCATCACGGAGAATCACCACTGGTGCCAGGTACTCCAGATTTACCTGATGCACGATGCCCGTAGCCGGAGGCACCACGTGGAGCCCCCTGAACGCGTTCTTACCCCAACGGAGGAACTCGTAGCGCTCCCGGTTGCGACGGAATTCCATCTCGGCATTGAATCCCAGGGCCTCCGGGCTGCCGAATCGGTCCACCTGGACCGAGTGGTCAATGACTAGGTCCACGGGGATCTGTGGCTCCAAGAGGGCCGGGTCTCCCCCGAAGCGTCGCAGGGCGGACCTCATGGCTGCCAGGTCGACGAGGGCTGGAACCCCAGTAAAGTCCTGAAGGATGACCCGGGCGGGCTTGAACGGTATCTCGATCCCCCCGGGGCTACGAGGGTTCCACTGGGCCAGGGCGGAGATGTGATCCGCCGTAACCTCGAAGCCGTCCTCGTTGCGGAGCATCGATTCTAGGAGGACCTTCAGCGAAAAGGGAAGGCGGGAGACCCTGCCGATACCCTGTTCTTCCAACCTTTCGAGACGATAGATGGAAGCCTTTCCGCGGCCTGTATCGAAACGATCCAGCGTGCCCAGGGAGTCATGAACCCTCGAGCGCATGCTCCACCTCGTGAACCCAGGGGGTATCAGGCTCTGGAGATTCCTACAGGCTCCTGCCCTTAAAAGCTTCCCTGTCTCTTCCGCGAGCGCGTCCCACATTAGGAGCCGTTGGACCGTGGAATCGTGATTGAATAGAGGACATAGAGTGACTATCACATGCTCCTCCAACACCCCGAGGACCTTGAGCACTCCGTGACGGTCTTCATGCAACTCTGAAGGATGTCGGAGCTGGGGTCCTCCAAGCGCCGGAGGAGCAGAGGAATGAGGCACTACCCGAAGGTCAATGGGGAGTTCCGGATGAGCTGGCGGTTGGGCAGCTAGTCGCCAGGCCCATAGGTAAGGACCCTACCCCAGAGGCTCTTGGTCCCCCATATCCCAGAGCGGAGACACTCGAGTTGAACTATCTAGCACGTCGGGCCAGGAGGCAGGATGAATTCCTAGGTATAGGACTCCCTGATCCAGGCCTCGACAGCCGTGAAGCGGGGTTCCCGCCCTAGGAAGCCCCTCGCAATCTCGGCAGCAGGCCTGCTGCTCCCGGGATCGAGGACTGTCTTCCGGTACTTTAGGGCCACCGTTGGGTCCAAGAGGGAGTCATGTTTCTGGAAGACGCTGAACATGTCCTTCTGGAGGGCCAGGGACCACATGTAGGTATAGTAGATGGCCGAGTAGCCGTTCAGGTGCCCGAAGCCGCAATGAAAGTGGGTACCCTCGTACCAGGGCAGCAGGTCGTATTTGGAGTGTATCTCCTTTGCCAGAGAGGTGGTGTCCAGGCCCTTCGGATTGCGGTTGTAGTAGCTCAGACTCAAAGCGGCCAAGGCCATCTGCCGCCGAACCCCCAGGCCTCGGGCGACGGCGTTGGCTTTCCTCAGCTTGCTCACCAGGTCTCTTGGAATCGGCTCTCCCGTCTTATAGTGTACCGCGAAGCTCTGGAGCACGTCCGGGTCCTTTATCCACTCCTCCATCATCTGGGATGGCACCTCGATAAAGTCCCACTCCAGGCAGTTCATGTCGTTCTCGGCCCACCTGACGCGGCCGCAGAAGATGGCATGGAGGAGGTGGCCGAACTCGTGGAAGAAAGTGTCCACGTCCTCATAGTCCATCAGCGCCGCCCCCTCTGTCTTCCGTGGGTCGGGGAAGTTGCACATCAGGAGGGCTTGAGGGAGTTGGACCTCCGCGGCGCCTCTCACGACCTGGGCGGAAGCGGCATGGGTGTACTTCCCTTCCCTCGGGTGCAGGTCCAGATAGAAGCGGCCAAGGATTTCGCCGTCCTCCCAGACGTCGTATGCCAGGACTGACTCGTGCCAGACCTCGGCGTCCTTCACCTGTTGGTAGCGTACGCCGAAGAGTGTGCTGGTGAGGGAGAGAAGCCCCTCCAAGACCTTCTCGAACTGAAAATAGGCCCGGAGGGCCTTCGAATCGAAGCCGTGTTCCTCCGCCTTGACCAGCTCCGAGTAGTAGAGCCTCTCCCAGGGCTCTAGCCTCTCGGCCTTGGGATCGTCCTTCCTCTTCCGCCGCAGGAGCAGGGCATAGTCCTTTGTTGCCACGTTCGCCGCCATGGAAGCGACCCGGTCTACGAAGTCGGAGGCCGCCCCTGCACTGCCGATCATCTTGTCCTCCGTGATGTACTCAGCATAGCTGTCATAACCCAGAATCTTGGCGAGCTGATGTCGTTTCTCCAGTAGCCTGTCAAGGACCTCGATGTTGACCGGATGGCCACGATTGAGGTACTCTCCCTGAAGACGGCGACGCACTTCCGCCCTCCTGGCGTACTTCATCACGGGGAAGAGGTCAGGGTAGTTGGTGGTGATGGTGATTTTGCCGTCATCACCTGGTGGGTGGGAAGACGTGAAGTCATCGGGGAGGCCATCAAGCTCCTCTGGGCCGTCGAGTTTGATGGACCTCACGTCCTCACGGATGTTCCTCTCGAACTCCTGGCCGATGGCGATGATCTCGTCCCTGAGTTCCTTGATCTTCCTCCTGGTAGCCGCGTCCTTGTCGACCCCGGCCCTACGGAAGTCCCTCAGGATCTTGAAAGCAGCGTAGCGTGTCTCCTCATCCTCCCGTTCCACGTCAAGCGCAGCGAAGGCCTCGTACAGCTCCCGGTTCAGGGACAGCTCTGTCTCTAAGCTCTTTGCCGCCTGGTGGGCCTTCTCCCCCGCCTCCCTCATCTCTGCATCAGGGTGGAGGTTGGAGAGGCTGTCTCCCTGGTCGGCGACCACTGATACTTCCCGGAGGAGTTCATCGAAGAGGGCCATTGTGTTGTTGACCGTCCTGGGACCCTTCACCTTCAGGATGTCCTGCAGGAACCCGCGGGCCCGGCCAAGCACTTCTTCAGCTATGTCGCTCACATCTTTGGGAGTTGAAGCCAGCAGCAATCTCGGTGAGCGAATCCTGTTCTCCTTCACCTTTCCCATAGTACACCCTCTGAGCGGAGTCGAAGAATGCCCGCCGATATACCTAAGGCTTTGCCTGATTGCGGGTGCACGTGCACTGTGCACGCCAAAGGTTATTCCTCATCCGCTTCAGGATTCCCGGTGTTGTGACAATTCGGGCGACCACCTGCATCATCAGTCGATCACCCTTTCGGGCTCGATCCGTAGGATCACCCGGACCTGCCCTGGGATTAGCTGGAAGCTGGTTCCAGTATACTTCCTGGACAAGCGGCTGATGTGATCCCGCGCCCCCTCGGTGGTGACCTCCACCACGCGTCCGGTTATGATCACCCTGTCGTACGGGTCTTTCTGGTCGTTGATGGAGATGGCCACCCTCGGATCTCTCAGGACGTTCCGACACTTGACACGGCCCTGGGCCGTGTTCATCATGATGAAGTCGCCCTCCCTGTCCAGCCACATGGGGCTCACGTGGGGTGAACCGTCCGGCATGAGGGTAGCTAGGTGAGCGAAGTTCTTGCCTTCAATCAGACGAACTGCTTTCTCTGTCAGCTTGGCGGTCATCGATGGTCGTAGGCGAGAGGGAGTTAAACCCTTTGACCAATGCTCCCGTGTGGCCCAGGTTTCGTCATCGGGGACCTACTTCCGGGTCTCGGCCAATGGGCTTGGTCGCGGTTTCAGGTCACAGGAGGTGGAGCTGTTGCACTCTTCACTGGCCTTCAGCCCGACTGAGTGATCGAGTTCTCAGCGAGAGAGTTAAGGCAAGGAGGACCATTGTCAAGGCGAGAGCATGAAACAGAACGAGGGGAAGAGCGTAGGGGCCTACCTCATCAGGCTGGACGCCAAACTGCGACCTCTGGCTGAGGTCCTCCGCCGGCTGATCCTTGAGGCCGGGCCCGTGGAGGAGACAGTCAAGTGGGGCTTCCCTACCTACGTGAAGGATGGGAACGTCTGCTCCATCAACGACCACGAGGACTATCTGAGGCTCCAGTTCTTCCGGGGGTCCGCGCTGACAGATTCCGATGGACTGCTTGAAGGAACTGGAAAGGGCATGAGACACCTGAAAGTGAGGTCCAAGGAGGACGTTCAACCCGAGGTTATTCAGGCGTGGGTCCGAGAGGCCATCGCCCTTAACAGGCGCTAGCCCCTGCGCCTTCCATAAAGCCCAGTCCACCGAACGGTGATAGGTGGTCGGTGGCATAGGGTCTTTGGGGGGGGGCCTTCACGTGCTTGTATGAGGGCAGTCGTCTTGAGCATCCCCGCAATTCTGGATGGCAAAGCCCAGGCGAGCCGCAGTGTGATTCCATTGGCTGCAACTAGAGCTGGCGAGTATAATGGGAACGGAGGAACGTATGTTACCTCTTGGGTCTCAACGCTCTTGCCTTGGAGGCTCTCGCCGCGGGATAAGCCTTTAAACAACCGCCAGCCTTAGCAATCGGGGGACATCATGGCGACCTTTTCCGAGATTGACAAGAGACTCTCTGAGGACGGGAGGCAGCTTCACGACTTTCTCTGGCACCCAGGATGGAAGGGGGACTCCAAGAGGCTGATCGACAACCTGGTCAGAGACGCCAGGGACCTGGACGCCTTCCTGAAGGTTGGAGGCAAGCTGTCTCGTGCCGCGGAGACCCTAGCCAGGGACCTGGCTATCGGGAAGGCGGAGGGAGCCGGGGAGGCCCTCTTTGAGATGTTGTCCCACGCCTTTTACCTCACTGCAGCGACGGAGGACCTCAAGCGCGAGGATTTCGAGTCCACCAGCAAGCGGTTGCGGGATGTGGTGGGAAGCGTCACCATCGGGGTCTGCGCCAACGCTGGCTGCTTCGAGTACGTGCAGGAGTGGGAGGGCGGCAAGGTGGACTTCGACACCTACGCGGGCAAGTTGGCCACCTTCCTGCAAGGGAAGGGCGTCCCAGGGTCGGCAGACTGGGCGCGCATGGCGCAAGCGGCCTACCTTGTGGGAGTGAACCTGGGGTCGTCGTTCACGTTGGAGCGGGGGCTACTGGCTAGGGTGGGGATTCTCAACGCCTGCTGGGTCACCTCCGCCTCCCTCTCCATCCGCCAGGCCATCGGCTCTTCCCCAGGGTTCTCCCTGGAGGACTATGTTGCAGTGTTGGACACGATATCCAGAAGGGCGTGATCCGTAGCCAGACTGTTCAGGGCATCGGCCACGTAGTCATCGATGGGTATGACATGGAGGAGGCCTTCACATTCTACCGAGACCGCTTGGGTCTTTGGTGGTGTGCGAAGAGAACTCCGTCTGGACGAACGAAAGCTTTTTCGAGACCATCGCCTCGGTGGACGCGTGAGTGGCCGTTCGTCGATAGAGTACGGCATCTATGGCATGCTATGCATCATCTGGGGGAGCACATGGCTGGCCATCAAGATCGGTCTAGAGGGTGCGCCGCCTCTCCTGGCGGCCTCCCTCCGCTTCCTCATTGCAGCGACGCTCCTCGTCGTATTCTCCCTCGGTGTACGTGCCCCGTGGCCCCGCGGAAGGCTGGAGTGGAGCGTTGTCCTCTTCGTGGGTATCGTCATGTTCACCTTCGACTACGGCCTCATCTACTGGGCCGAGGCAAATGGCGTGGAATCAGCGTTGGCGGCCGTCCTCTTCGCCACCATGCCTTTCCAGACAGCGCTGATTGCCCACGGCGTGATCCAGGAGGAGAGGCTGACCGCGGTGAAGGTGGCGGGAATCACCATGGGCTTTGGGGGCATCGTCCTGGTCTTCAGCGGTGAACTAGGGAAGGTGGGCCCAGAAAAAATCCTGCCGATGCTGGCCGTGGTCTTGAGTGCCACCTGTGCTTCCGCCGCTTCCGTTGCCATGAAGAGATGGGGCCGTCATGCCAGCCCATACACGTGGAACGCTGTCGCGATGGCCATCGGCGCCACTGGCCTGTTGCTGTGGTCTTTGGGGGCGGGAGAGCCTTTGGAAGCCCCAGGATGGCCAGAAGGCGTTCTATCCATCCTCTACCTCGCCGTCCTGGGTTCCGTGGTGGCTTTCGTGGGCTACCTGCGCCTCCTCAAGACGATTCCTGTGACGACGATGTCCTTCATCACTTTCATCATCCCGATTGTGGCCCTGCTTCTGGGGTACGCTGTGGCCTCGGAGGCTCTGCACCCCATGGCGGGCATGGGGGCCATCGTCACCTTGGCCGGGATCGCCATCTACTCGTGGAAGGGCAAGGCCCCCACGGAAGGCATTCCGGAGGCGGTCTCATCACCAAAGTCCGAACGTCCGTGACCGGACCCACATTCCTACTGCTCACCAGGCCTGGAGTGCCTTCTCAGAATGGCAGCAGGAAGGAGAGGAGGAGGGTGGAGACGACGAGGGTAACCATCGTCACCGGAACCCCGGCCTTCATGAAGTCCCTCGGCGAAACCTCCACCTCGTCCCGGGCAGCTGACTGTACCACTATGACTTTGGCCGCGAGGATGAGGGTGGCGTTCCACCCAGGTGGAGCTGCTGGCGAGGGCCAGCTACATGAGAATGGGCCCCCAGTCCCTTCGACGGCCTCTGCCAGGAGAAGGACGGCGGGGACGTTTCCACGGAGACGGCGCATCATCCTCCCGCATATCTAGCTTTGGGGTTGGAGCATGTCCAAAACCTTCTAATCACATAACAGCTATATCGTAGCGATGGCCCTCTTCGACGGCTTCCGCCTGGAGCCCCTGCCCGGGAGTTGGCAAGAAGAGGCGAATCAATGGCAGGACACCTACTTCCCTGAACTCCCTGAGGTCTCAGACGTCCACAACTGGAAGCGTTTCTATCCCAACCTATCTCCGACGAACCTCTCCGTCATCTTTGCCAAACCCGACGCCTTTGGGAACTTTGCCTCCAAGGTAGTGGGGGCCACCCGAGAGACCGCTGACCTTGGCCGTCGCGTTCACCGAGCAGAGGAGATGGACGATGTCCGCTTTCAGTTAGCATTGAGAATCATCAAGGCCCAGGCTTCCACCGAACTGGGCAGCATCCAGCAGCACCGCATGGTGTACTCGCGGCTCGACAGGGGCGGCTTCACGGGAATGGATGGCGAACTTGTGGAAGGCATCCACAGGACGGATGGTGACAGCCATAGCATTGAATCCATCAGCTTCGCCGCCAAGCGAGTGTGCGTGGAGGAACTGCGCCATCACTATCAGATGGCTGGCGTCCTCACCCTGGACCCCACATGGGATCAACGGGACGGCCATCGTTTCGCCTCCGAGACCCTGGAGGAGCTTTTCGCCACGCGCCCTGGGGAGCATGTCCTAGACGCCTTCAACATCGAGTTCAGAAGTCTCTTAGACACCGCGACCTTCCTAGCTCTGATCGACAGGGTGGGCAAGTATCAGCTGGAAATGCAGCACCACTTCCTGTACGCTCCCATGGCCCTCAGCATGCCTTTCATGCGCTGGATGGAGGAGTCTTACCACCTGGCAGCGGGAGAGCGACTCATGAAGGCCATCGCCGTGGCCGCCATCCAGGACGGCGGCAACTTCGGAATGGGGGAACTGCAGAGGACGGTGAACATGTGGTTTCCCAGGGGCCTGGAGATGTTCGGCAGCGAACTGAGCGGCCAGCATGTGAAGGGGGTATTCAAGACCCTTGGCAACGCTGAGGCCCAGGCCATCTACATCCGGGAGGTCAAGGGTAAGGTGCGGGAGGTCAACCTGGCCGTCATCATGGCGAGGTCGGGATGCGACAGGCGGGGAGCCGAGCAGATTTTGAACCGCATCCAAGGGAGAGGGGAGGTGGTGAGCGGGCTCGGTCCAGAAGACCTCCTGCGCCTCCCGGACAGGAGATTCTTCCGATTCAGAGGGCTGAAGGAGTTTGCAGACTTCAGAGAGCGGGACCCGGATACAGGGCGCCTAGGATATGTGTACCTCCCTTACGACCTGGATGGCCACCCACTCATGCGAGGAAGCAGGCCCATTGAAAGAGAGGAATATGTGGAATACCTCAAGACGGTGCTTCCCGAGCGTTATATGAGCAGCCGGCATTGGCACGACATGAAGAGGGACTTTCTCTTCCATGAAAAGTGGATGACAGATTGAAGTGTGTTCCCCTCACGTCTCCCTCGGAGGCCGCGAGGGTCCTTCCATCAACCCGTGGAAGGTCTTGTGGGTTCCTGACAGCGTACGGACATCCTCAGAGTGTTCACCAGGAACAGCAAGATGGCTGCGGCGTTAGGCATTCCACCCCACATGCGTCCGGGTGACCAGGCCGATAGGTCACCTCCCACCCTCAGCAGGGGTGAGATGTGGAGCACGGCAACATGCACGTAGAAAGTCCCGCTGTACTGAACTGACAGGCCAAGGACCGAGGGGAAGATGATGGGGGCGTGGGCGAATATCATGGAGAAGACGAAGCCATCCCATGAGCCACAGGCCGTTCCCGACGACCCACGCAGTGGCCCCCAGGACCATGACGGCCATGAAGGCCTGGGGCCGCCGATACAGCATGAAGCCAAGGGTTGTCACTAGCACCAGGCTGCCCATGAGGACCCTGATTCCTCCCAAGTTGCGGAAGCCCAGGATTAGAGCAAGGCCCCCATGACCTCTCAACACTGGGCCCAGATACGCCCACGACTTGTCCAATGCCACAGCCCTCTCTAACCCGATGAGGGTTCCTAGAAACCCGGAGAGAAGCAGGGGCGCGTGCACTCCTGTAAGGCTGGGAGGGAAGGGGGGAATGCTCCACTCCAGACGCAGTAGCCCTGCGTATAGCGCGAATATCAGGGAGAGGATCCCTAGGAGCATGAAAGGGACCGTCAGCGGCTTTCTATTCCAACGTCTCACTATCACTCAACCGTGGGCTGGGCTGGCGTCCTTTCGGGTATCGGCTTCATATACTTCGTCCTTTCTCGCCCATCGAATGCTACCCTTCCCGAAGACTGGTATCTCACACCACGGCGTAGTACTGGAGAAGGGCGAAGATCACCAGTCCCTGGCCTGAGCTCAGCATCCATAGTGGAATGGCAATCCTGCCCACCCGGGGGTGGATGGTCTTGCGCACCTCACCCATCTCCCTAGTCAGGCCGACTATAGCGTTGTAGAGGACTGGAGGTACGCAAGCAGCCGATATCGCTAGATGGGGGATTAGGAGGGGCAGGTACACGAAGTAGTAGAGGGAGTCGGGGCCACCGAACTCCAGGGTGCCCACTAGATACTGCCTTGTGACGTAGAGGATGAGGAAGGCTGATATCGAGAGAAGGGCCAGTATCATGAGGAGCCTGTGACGCCGAGGATTCCCCGCCCTTATGAAGAACCATCCGGCCCCCAGGAGGAACAGCGTGAGGGCATTGGCGGAGGCGGTGGCCACAGAGAGGGGTTGCCTGAGCCATGGGGCGACGGGATCTCCTCTGGCCCCAAGGAGGAGATAGCCCAGGACGAGGTAGATAATGAGGCTCAGGCCTCCCACCCAGAAGCCTGGCATCTCCTTCAGGCTCCAGCCCACTTCATCCCTCCCGGGCGCCCATTCGCGGCAGCTTCGAAGCAAAGGTCACGGCGACGAAGAGGATCCTCAGGGTCGCGATATGAAGGCCATGATGAAAGTCGACCCTCATGGCTATGTCCAAGCTTGGTATGACTCGAACGGATTTAGACCTTCGTGGCTCCCTCGCTTACAAGGTCGATTCCCTTACAGATCTGATAATGGGCCAGAAGTCGTCGACCGAAGTGAAGCGGAGATGACCGTCGACGCACCTTCTCTCCAAGGCTGAGCCTTTGATGGCGAAGACCTCGTCAGACCTGCGGGCGGCTCCAAAGTCACTCACGCCGTCGCCAATGTAGATCGCCTTGTACCCGTCCTGCTTGTAATGGGCGACCAGGGCTTCCTTGAAGTCCATAGGGCCATCCCTTCGGAACCCCTTCGGAAAGGTCACCTCGATGCCCATTTTGGTGAAGCGAGTCTTCGGACAGATTAGCGTTACGAGCCCCGGTCTGAACGCTCTGAGTACGTGCCGGATGCAGAAGTCCAGACCCCCGCTCGCAATCACGAAGGGTATGCCCACCTTATCGCAGAGCCCCATTAGCTCGGTGGCCCCCTCTCGGAGGTCGCAGTGGGCCGCTATCTCCGTCAATATCCCCTTCCTGGATCTGGCCCTTATGGTCCGATACTGCTCGGAGAGACATTCTTCGAGACCTATCTTGCCTTCCCTTAGGAGGAGGTCGTAGAGCTCCCATCCTCCTGCACTGAACCGTTTAAGGACGAGCTCGGCGATGTCCTCCCTCACTATGGTCCCATCGAAATCTGATATCATTACCTTTAGGCGTCTGTTTGCTGTGGCATGGGCGTTTGCTGAGGGCATCCTTACCCCACGGCGTGGTTGGGCTCAGGGAGTTCCTCCCCTCCTAAACTCTTTGCGGACCAAGACCTTAAATCCATCAAGAAATCTTCATCGTATGGACTCGCTTATTCCCGACACTGGGGAAATCGGACCCCACCCATGCTTCGGACATCTGGTGATATAGTAGACGTCGAGGGAGGTACGTTGTCCACGGTAGAGAAAGTTCAGCTCGGAAGGACCGGAGAGAAGGTTTCTGCAATAGGGATCGGCACGTGGCAGTGGGGAAGCTACGCCTGGGGATGGGACCTGGCCTACCACAAGAGCGACGTCCGGAAGGCTTTTGACAGGGCCCTTGAGCTGGGAATAGACCTCTTTGACACCGCGGAGGCCTACGGTGGTGGCCGCTCTGAAGCGCTCATCGGAGAGATGCTGAACGGGCGGCGGGAACAGGTGTTCATTGCGACGAAGGTCCTACCGTCGCACGCAACTGCGCGGGGGGTAGAGAAGGCGGCTGAGGCGAGCCTCCGACGTCTAGGGACTAACACCATCGACCTATACCAGCTCCACTTCCCCAACCCCTTCCTCCCCATCGGCCGCCTGGTTCGGTCCATGGAGCGCCTGGTACGAAAGGGGAAGGTCCGCTATATCGGCGTGTCCAACGTGGGAGTGAGAGGACTTCAGAAGGCAAGGGAGGCCCTGGCATCTGAGGATATAGTGTCGAACCAGGTGCACTACAGCCTCCTTCGTCGCAAGCCAGAACGGAAGCTTCTCCCCTATGTTCAGCGGGAACGCGTGACATTGATAGCTTACAGCCCCCTGGGTCAGGGCCTGCTTACTGGCAAGTACTCACGAGACTCCCTGCCGAGGGACTTGGTACGATCCATCAACTCCCTGTTTGCCCCGGGCAACCTTCGGAGGGCAGAGCCTGCCCTTGAGGTCCTGAGACAGGTCGCATCGGCCAGGGAGAAAAGTCCGGTGCAAGTTGCTCTCAACTGGCTAATACGGTCACCCTCAGTCCTTCCAATTCCAGGCGTCAAGAAGGTATCCCATGTAGAGGATATCGCCGGAGCCTTGGACTGGCGCCTGACACATGAGGAGTGGAAGCGGATCGACGATGCCTTTCGAGAGGTGCGAGTATCGAGGCGAGCGGCGATGCCCTGGATCATCGGAAGATCCCTCCGTTCAATCCTCAGGAGGCCGAAGGGAAAGGGCGCTGAGAGTGGGTCCCGATGACGCCGCAGGAGGTTCTTCGCCCCTTTCTTCCTCTTCTCTTCGCGATTCTCCTCTTGTTCCTGTCCTTCGCCCTGCCAACTGTCTGGGGAGCCCCTTGGTTCCCAACATCCCGGCAAACGGCGGACCGCATGATAGAGCTGGCGGCCCTCCGGCCTCGAGATAAGGTGTTCGACCTGGGCTGCGGTGACGGCCGCATCCTCTTCCGGGCCTGGAAGCGGGCTCGGGTCAGAGGCGTCGGAGTCGACATCAATCCGTGGTGGGTCCTCATGTGTCGAGCGAAGGCGCGGCTCCTCCGTGCTCATCGGGATCTCACGTTCCAATGGACTAACCTATTCAAGGTGGACCTGCATGAAGCCGACGTCGTCTTCCTCTATCTTCTCCAAGAGACAAACGAGAGCCTCTTGCCACGGTTGGCACGTCAGCTACGTCCGGGGGCCCGGATCGTGTCCAACTCCTTCACCCTTCCAGGATGGCCGATGGTCGCCCGGGACGACGGGTCAAGAGTCTACGTCTACGAGATGTCTTCTGACGACAGATCGGCGATAGGTCTTGACCAAGCTGCCAGGACGGGAGCTAACGGCGCGACACCACCCCTTGTCCCCTATCTGCATCAGATGATGATAGGAAGCTGCGGCCCCGCCTGTGTGGCCATGGTCAGGGGGCACTATCTAGGCCTCCAAGAGCTCCGTCCTAAGTCGGAGATGAGGGATTGGATTCGCACATGGTTGTTCCCCTTCGGCATGACGGAGGCCTACGGACTAGCCACGGCCCTCTCCAGACATGGTCTTCGGGTCAAGTTGTACAAGGAGCGTCCTGATTTCCGGGTGCACTTCAGATTCGGAGGGCTCCTCGGCCTCATTGTCAAGGCCTTTGCTGCCTGGGCCCGCCTCTACTCCCAGCACTTCCGGCGGACGGCCCTCTCTCAAGGGGTTGACGTTCGCATCGGCCCTGTTGAATTGGAACTCGTCCGAAGAGCCACGGATGATGGCTCCCCCGCTGTGGTCATGGTCGACCAGTCCGCATACGCTCCGGATGCCGACTACCCAGACGGAGTTCTCCACTGGGTCGTGGTTCTTCGGTTCGAGGAGGAGGCCGTGGTGTTCCATGATCCGGACCTGGGACCAGAGCAGAGGGTCTCCACAGCGGTTTTCGAGAAGGCGATGGATCTTTCCGCCTTCCAGATAGACCGACAGTTCGTGGTGGCCGTTCCAGTTGCCCGATGAGGCTACTCCTCACTAGCAGAGGCCTCGATGGCCTTCTCCATAGTCTCCAACGCCTGGTTCAGAAACTCGTCCTCGATGGTTAGTGGCGGCTCGATTCGGAGGAACCAGTCCCCCGAACCGTAGAGGGGAACTACCCCCCGCCGGACGCAGTTGAAGAACGCTCGCCGAGTGAAAGCGGGATCTGGCTCCTTCGTCTCGCGATCCTTCACGAACTCCACAGCTAGCAGGAGGCCCCTGCCCCTAACGTCGCCTACCACGGAGAATCGGTCCGGCCACTCCTTCATACGCCTCAGTGCCTCTTCACCCAGACGTGCCGACCTGGCGACGAGTCCTTCCCGTTGGATGACCTCGAGGCAAGCCGTCGCCGCCATGCACGCCGCGGGATGACCTCCGAATGTTGTTCCAGCCGCTATGGCCTCGGTTCCCAAGGCCTCGTCTGTGCCGAGGACAGCTGCGATGGGAAGGATGCCCCCGCTGAGCCCCTTTCCTATGGTCACCATGTCCGGCTCTACATCCCAGTGCTGGATGGCCCACATAGCCCCGGAGCGGCCAAAACCTGTCTCCACCTCATCGTCGATCAGGAACCATCCATGCTCTTCGCACAGCTTCTTCAACCCGGGTAGGAAGTTGTCGGGAGGTATCCAGACGCCTGCCTCGCAGGCAATCGGCTCCACTAGAACCGCCGCAATTCTGTCTGGAGGGGCGAGGTACTCCAGCACGTAGTCCTCGATGTACCCCAAAGCGAAATCTCCCCACTCCTCCTCGGTCATCCCCCTCGGTCGTCGGTACGTGAATGGGTATGGGACGTGCACTACCCCGCCCTGAAAGGATTCGAAGTAGGCCCTCTCCGCCGCATCCAGAGAGCCAAGGTTGACGGTGCCAAAGGAGAGGCCATGGTACTGGCCTATGAAGCTCAGGACCAAAGGCCTCCTCTTAACCCCGACGGCGTGTTTCACCGCCCCCTCCACAGCTCCTGTCCCTGAGAGTTCGTAGAGTACTCTCTTCAAACGACGAGAGGGGGCGACGTCCACGAGGCGCTCCGCCAGGTCGTACATGGGCACGTGGGGGTGCAGGAAGTGTATGAGAAACCCATATCGCTCCAGCCCCTCGATGGCCGCCTTGACTACTTCGGGGTGAACGTTCCCAACGTTATTAGTGGCCCACTGGCTCGTGAGGTCGATGTAACGCTTTCCCTCCACATCGAAGAGGAGGGAGCCTTTCGCCCCCGATATGACTATGTCCGCCAGGTGGGTCTCCTCCGACCAGAAGAACTTCGGGAAAAGCTGCCGCTGTCTGCGCCAGTATTCCTCGGTTTTCGAGCCCCTTGGCGTGTCAGTCGACACTCATTCCACCTCCGCCCATACTGCAGTGGCCCCTTCGACCACCATCAGGCGGCAGAGCCTCAGCCTCCTCCAATCATGGAGGCTACATCTTGCGGCTCCACACCCCGTGGAGGGAGAGGGGGGCTCCTATAAAGAACCCCTATGTCGACCGCCTAATGATAGAGGCGACGGAACGGACGGGATGGGACCGCTTGTCTCCGCTTGCCCAAGCGATTCGGTCAGTGTATCCGCTCTTGAGTTTCACCGCGACTCCAGATGATTCTGACATTCGTTAACTTGACTGCCCATGTCGAGGGAGGGGAAGAGCTGCCCCCTCCCATCGCGAATGGCTCCCACTGAGACGCATTGTCTCAGAGCGGAGTTCGTGCGTCGCTCTGTCTATTCTTGGGGTGTGGGCGCGCTCTGCCAGATAGCCTGGACGTTGCCCTCCGGGTCCTTGAAGACCGCGAACCAGCCCATGTTGGGCACTTCCCGCTTAGGCATGAGTATGGTACCACCGGCCTTTTCGATCTGCTTCGAGGTCCCATCAACGGAGTCGACAAGGAAGTAGTTCAGCACGCCCCCGGGCATGTTCTCCGTGGGGATGTAAAGCCCGCCTCCCGGCGGGTTTGCTGGCTCAAAGAGAGTGTAGTCCATCTCCGGTACGTCATCGAACTTCCAGCCGAAGATTTGGCCGTAGAACTTCTTGGCCCTTGCCCTGTCTTTGCAGGGTATCTCCACATGCACTATGCTTCCAGTTTTTCGAACTTCGTCAGGCAAGTCATTCCTCCAGGGGGATGCGCTAGGACGGGCGCGCGTATGAACCTTACGGATTCTGCTGACGAGGATTCAAGACCCCAGGCCTCGCCCCATTGCCCGTGGTCACTACGTGTCCACAAGGTTCCACTTAAGTCTAGCCACCTGACCACCCTCATTAGGAGATAGAGGTGAAAAGCATGTTCGCATCTCATATCGGCATTTGGTCGGGAACGGACCCCGTCAGGTATCCGGCTGAGCTGAAGAGCTACGTCCGAACCGAGTTTGGCGACGAAAGCCCCCATTGGCTTGTCGCTGAATCTCTCGGGGCCCACCAGGGTACACCGGGGAGATTCCGCAAAAGACTCTTCAGCTGGGCCAATGCCCTCGGGTCAGCTGCTAGGAAGCTCGCTCTTTCCCTTCTCTAGGCCATCTGTTGCGGAGGCTTTCCCCGGGGATGCACTCCCCAGTTTCACGGCGGTACCTAAGCATACATAGAAAAGGATTAAATTGTTCCGAGAACTCCACGGGTCTGAAGCCTCTAGGAGGTTTCATTCAGCAGGTTTCCGAGGTCCAAAGGGAGGAAGCGACCATGGGAAAGAAGGGAACTGAGATCGTACGTACGGATGTGAAGAAGCTCCTCGAACTGCTCAACACAGCGTTGGCGGATGAGTGGTTGGCCTACTACCAGTACTGGATGGGGGCCAAGGTGGTGAAGGGTCCCATGCGGGACGCGGTGGTCGCCGAGCTGGAGGAGCACGCCAAGGAGGAGCTTGAGCATGCGGACAGGTTTGCCGAGAGGATCATACAGCTGGGCGGCACGCCGCTGCTAAGGCCAGAGGAATGGTACAAGGCCACTCACTGCGGTTATGAGGCTCCCGAGGACCCGTTCGTGGCGGCCATCTTGAAGCAGAACCTAGAGGGGGAGCGATGTGCCATCGACTTCTACAGAAGTCTGCTGGAGACCGTCAAGGACAAGGATCCCATCACCTTCCACATGGTGGCAGAAGTCCTCGGGGATGAGGTGGAGCACGAGGAAGACATCGAGAACATGCTGGAAGACATCGAGCTTATCAAGAAAGTTCGGTGACGGGCTCTATAAGGGAGACACGACGTTGACCCTCAGCAGGTCTCAACTCTCTTGTGTGGTTTTTGTGACCCGTGAATTCACCGATGTAAAGCATGGGAAGAGGAATCGTGGATAATATGTATTGTAAACAATGTGGTACGGAAAACCCTGACGATGCTGTGTTCTGCAAGAGCTGCGGGGCGTCCCTCGCCAAGGAAGGCAGGGGCCCTGTGCCCCGCGGCATAAGAATCGGGACTACGCCGTTTAGCTGGTGGTTCCCGCTGGGAGTACTGGCCATACTGGCAGCAGTCCTGCTGCCTATCGACTATCTAATCGGGGCTCGGCTACTGATCTTTGGTGTGGGGACTCTGAGCGCTGCTCTTCTCGTTGGCCTCATCTACTTGCTGCTCTTCGCCGCAGTGGAGGGCTACCGAAAGACCATCGTGTTGGTCTTGAGCGTGGTCCTCATAGCTGCTCCCGTTGTTGCCCTTCCCTTCATGATCCAGAACTTGCTCCGAGGATGGACTCAGGTTGGAGAGCAGGTTACCTACTCCTTACCGACTGATGCTGCAGTCGAGACCTTGGCTCTAACTGTTCAAAATCCCCTGGGCCGGGTCGCGCTAACCGCCGTGGACACAGAGGAGTTCCTGGCTTTCGCCTGGGTCAATCTGACAGGCTGGGGCGATCAGCAGAGGGCTATCGACGAAATACGATGGACGACGGAGGTGGTGGGCTCATCAGCGACCGCGTCTCTCGTCCTCCCCGCCACAGCGGCTGTCTTCCCATGGGGAGGAATCGGCTATGGAGTCGACGTCCATGTGAGCGAGGCGGCGGGTTTGAGCATCACCGTCTCCTCAACGACTGGAACTATAGCCGCCGATCTGGGCCCGGGGACCATGGTCGGCGTCATACGCTTGGAGACCACAACCGGTACGGTCGAGTTGAACCTGGATGGCCCGACGCTATTCACGTACTCCAGTTTCCACCTCCAGACCACCACCGGTAACGTCGAGACGACAATGACCATATCCGACGGTCCCAGCGCGGTCATCCCGGTCCTCGCTCAGACCACCACTGGGACCGTGGATGTGACCCTCAACCTGGGAGCTACGGTGGGCGCTCGAGGATCAGCGAGTGCTACCACAGGCAGTGTTAACATCGAAGAAACGAAGTATCAGGGCACTGGAGCCTCCTTCCAGACCCCGAATGTGACGGAGGCGGTAACAGTACTGGAACTCACGTTGGCCACGACCACTGGAAGTGTTGATGTTGGGTAGGATGAAGCGAAGTGAAATGCCGGAGCTGCGGCCACGAGAATCCTGACGACGCCCATTTCTGCCAGAAGTGCGGGACATCGATGGGGGAACCCCGTTCTGCACCGATGTTCACCAAGGGAGGGAAGGTCTGGTGGTACCCCATAGGCGTCTGGGCAATCCTCTCGGCTTTCTTCCTCTTTATCGACGCGGCGGCGTCAGGCGCCATTACTTGGTCCGTCTGGCCCGTTGGAATATAGGCATCTTTTTGGTAGGTTTCACCCTCTTGAGCTACGCGGACGAGAGGTACAAGCGGCACTCAGAAGGTCGATAGTCCCGATATTCCGTTCAGCAGGAGATGGACGTTCCAAAGGCACAAGGCTTCAACCAGGGCCCGAAGTGGCAAGACGGAGGCAACATAATGCCTGGGCTGAGGTCTCTTGATGCCCTGGTACCCGTCTACACCCTGGGGATAGTCGGGGCGCTCTTCCAGATTGTGGGAGGTTACTGGGACGTCTCTTGGAGTCGTGACAGCCTATCTGGGGTTCAGAGCCCTGGTGGACACTTAGGACGGAGGGGCGATTGCCTCGTGTATCCCCCTCTATCTCGCCTTTCCCGTGCCCATCGCGACCCAGCCAGGGTGAACCCTAGCGATAATCGGTCAGGATCCTCCCGCCAGTCAGCGACTATCCAGAGGGCGGTGGAGGAGTTGCCGTCGGCGCTGCCTGCGGTGGCTGGTCGGGAATGGAGAAGAACGCCACGATCTGGAGTATCTCTGCGATGAACAGTATGAGGAAGCCCACGAGGACTATCAGAGTCGCGAAACCGATTAGGAACAGGAGGCCGGTAGTGCCGAACATGGGGACACTTACCCGGACCGCAATGGAATCGTAGCTTCTCTTCAGGAAAATCGCAGCGATTAACGAAAAGATCCATCCGACGACCAGGCCTGCAATGAACCAGACCGACAGAAAGAGTCCAACGGGGTCAAGGGGATCAATGGTGTCGGTGGGGAACAAGGCGACGTTAAAGACGAAAGGAAGCAGGATGAAGAGGGACGTCGCGACGAGAGCGATGATGACCAGTATTACTGCCCAGATAGCATTGTCGTATATTGACCTATCCCGCACGGAATCAGAGATGTACTTGATTGCAACGAGTACCAATATCCATCCAACTATTCCCAGGAATGGCACGAATCCTAGTAGGATGAGAATAGAACCCACGCCACCCAGTGTCTTAGCCTCGGACAGAGACGCCATGGCGGGGGGGAGTTACGCTATGCTACAAGTACCTTTCGGAGTCTCTTCAACTGTCGACGGTGTACGGTCCCAGACTGTACGTCTCAACTGAGCCGTGCGGAATCAAGCACTAGCGACCTGTTCTCATGGCAATCTGAACAAGCTTCATGAGATTGAACTGGTCACGATAATGGTCTGTCAGCTTGCGGGCCAGGGCAGGTTCCACACCATTCCTCCTTAGGGCTCTTCTGAAGCTAACTGCTCCTCTGCGGCTGCCAACGGCCAATCGCACTATACTCATCCCCAGCCGCAATAGAAGTAAGGGAACCTTTGAAGCGACAACGAGGGCGACCTCACGTTCCTCCGTCATTCCTCATCGCTCTTGGTGCCCTTCTCCTCGAACTTCCTCTTGATCTTCTCCTTGATGGATTCCTCGATTGACGTCCCGATTTCTCGCTCCATCTTGGCTCCGGGATCTCGCTTCGTGCCGATGAGATTCTGAATCAGGGCCGCGAGGTTGGTCTTGTCCATGAAAGCCTTGGTGAGTTCGAAGGCCTCCGTCTCGCTCATTCCTGCCTCCCGGAGGCTCTTGTAGAAGTCAGAAACCGCCTCAGCATACCTGCTCGTCTGCTCCCCTCCGAATAGGGATTCGGTCAGGGCCGTGAGGAGCTTGGGTATCTCCGCGGAAATAAAGGAGAGCATCTCCTTCATTTCCTCGACATCCTCTGTTACCATGCTATCCACCTTCGACTTCTCATCCCCGATCTCCATAATAAACGAAGTGGACACTTGTGACCAGATACGGATTCGGCAGGATAGATTCTCAGCGCGAATGAACCTCCTCCGATTCCGATGCCACAAGCCCCAGCACCCTGGACCATCGGAGCACTGTAGCCTCTGAGACATCGTAGACCCTTCCCCTCGAACCTGGGGTCGACACAACCACTCCCTTCTTCTCCAGGCCCTTGAGCCTCTCTCGCACGATCCTTCTAGAAGCGGTCCCCCTTCGGACACGTAGGGCCTCCGTGATCTGGGAGATGTTCCGACCACCTTTCTCGAAGAGGGCCTTGATGATCTCGCGGGATATGGGGTCCTTTATTTCCGGGATGGCCATGTCGGGGGAGAGGGAGCCATACCGCTGAAGCATCTCCAGCAGGCGGAAGTAGGATCTGGAGATCTCCTGAAGTCTCTCGAGGTAGCCCACCAGCTGAGTGTACGGCCTCGTTAAGCGGTCCATAGCTTTCTCCAGCTGCTCGATCTTGACAGCCAAATCCTCGAGGTCCACCTTCTCCTCGTCCCCGGGCATGACGCTGAACTTGGTAGCCCTCATCGCAACTTTATACTTTCTTGCGACATAGGAGGCGGGAATTCCCTCATCGGAACTGCAGCCTTCCAATGACCAGGGTCGAAACAGCAGTCATCAGCGCAGAGAAGGTAAGGAGCGTAACAAAGCCGAAGAAATGGGCGATGAAACCTCCCGCGGCGGCTCCCGCGGCTGACCCCAATCCCAGGAACATGTTGTAGTAGCCCATCATCTCCCCTCGTCTCTGTATGTCGAAGGTCCGGAAGAGGGCTGTCGGCCCCGTCGTCATGATGAAGGCCCAGGTGACTCCCGCTAGCAGGTTGATGAAGCCTACGAAAAGCAGGCTCTGAAAGAGAAGGAGAGATATCGCGAGCAAGACGAAGACCAAGGAGCGCAGTCCTAGGCCCATGGTCAGCATCCTTTTGAACCCAAGCCGGTCCGCCAGCCGACCAATGGGCATGTAGAAGAGAGCGGAAAGGAAGGAGCCTCCGAGCAGTACCAAGAAGATTACCACCGGACTCGCGCCGAAAGATGTCCAGAGGAGGAGGGGGAAGAGGGCAAAGGTGGCTACGCCACCGACCATGACACCGAAGAGGGCTAGAAGGTACAGAAGCACCTGTTTGCGAATCGGCGTCAGCTTTGGCCGGTGGATCAAGGCACCCAAATGCACGAGCCTTCTCTGGACGATGACATTCAGGGCGGGCACGGGAACGTCGGCCAGGTTCTCGTGGATTTCGACCCTTTTCATGATGGCTTTCGGTTCCCTAATCAGTAAGACAGAGGCTCCCAGGGATGTGGCGGTCAAAAAGGCCGCTATGAAGAAGAGGTCCCGGATCCCTAGTAAGACCACGACCACTGCGCCCAGCAGCATGCCGCCAATGAAAGCATAGCCTCCGACCATGTTCATGTAACCCATATCCCGCCCCAGCCTCTCTCTGCTCGATCTCTCGATGAGGAGGGCGCCCGCAACCGCGACGTAAGCTGCTATGAGGAAACCGTGAAGGGCCCTGAAGGCCATGATCTCCGTGAAGCTGGTGGAGAGCCCCATCATCACGAGGGCTATGGCGGTGCCCGCGAATCCTATCAGGATGAAAGCCCTTCTCCTCTGTAATCCGTCCGAGGCCCTGCCCCAGATGAAGCTCCCTACCATTGCGGAAAGGGAGAAGATGGCTTCCATGAGGCCTACCTGCGAAAGGGACGAACCCACGCTCTGAGCCAAGAGGGGAACCATCGGGCCGCTGGTACCCTCCCCGACCTTGAATGGGATGGTGGAATTGACCCAACTCTGGCCGGAGGTCCCAGGGTTCCCGTTGGTTCGTGGGTCGTCGGATGGCACGAAAAGCCCCCAGATTCTCCACCTTAATAAGCTAGCGTTCCTAATTGCAGAAAGGGAGAGCGACAGCCTCGTTGCCCATCTCTTCCCCGTCCTTCTGGGGGATGTCAGGGAGCCGGAGGGGGCGGTTGGGAACAGATTCGAAGCCAGAGACCCGGTACCTTCATGCCCTTTCTCGGGGGACTGAGACCTGGGGCAATTCGAGGCTGACGACGGAGGTCTTGACCTTACCTGCTCGACCTAGGGCCACGACGAAGATGGCGTCCTTCCCTTGAGCGTGGGGCTCGAAGAAGGTGGTGACTTCGTCGTCGTAGAAGGTGAGGCCTGTGGCTCCCAGGCCAAGGGAGTAGGCCGCGAGATACATCCTTCCGCCGATGACGCCTGCCTCCAGCTGGGCAGCTCTATAACCCCTGTTCCCGAACCTCCTCAGGACCTTTCGGAGGTCGGAGAGGAAGAAGACAACGGCACTGGCCTCCGCGGCCAGGGGCTGTTCAAGGCAGAGGTAGCCCGCGGTCCTGCGAAATAAACCTTCCTTGAGCTGCTCTAGACTACTTGGCGGTTGATGGAAGAAGTATGCACCAGACGGGAGGTCGTCCACGGAGTTGACAATGAGGTAGATGTCCAGGAGGGTTGTCTCAGATCCGTTGAGGAAGTCGGCTTCAAACCCTTGGGTGGAGGAAACGAGGATGCTGCCGAGCTGGTCGAGACCAATAGGGGCAAGTCGGAATCGTCGGGTGGAACCACGGCGTCGGATGACCTCACCCAGAGGCCTAGACGGCTCGGGACTGGTCGTCAGGTGGAACGTCTGGCCGTGAGGCGTGAGACGCTCTCGTCGAAGAGAACCACGCCAGGAGCCCACCTCCTCTCGACTTGTCAGATGCGAAGCGCTGTGAATTCTGTGGATGTCGGGATACTCCACCTCTTCCCTAGTAAGAGGAGCTGCGTCTACGTCGAGCGTGGGCAGCTGCTGGCCTCCGGCCTTAACCTCCGCGCTACGCCCGATAGAGACGAGGCAAAGGGTGCCCTCCTGCTTCCCGTCGACGCCCAGAAGACGGTCCACGCGCTCATCGATGAAGCCAGCTGCAACCTCGGCCCTCAGACCTGCAGCTGTGGCCACCGCCAGAGTGTTTGAGAGGATCGTCCCAGAGTCCCAGAAGCAGTAGCGGTAGGAGCGGGTCTGGTACTTCCAGGCGCTTCGCCAGAAGATACCCGTTAGTACGATGGTGACCGAACAGCCCTCCGCATCTTTGTGCATTGCATCCGCCAAGTAGGGACGGAAATCGCCCTTTCTGAGTTCCGTGAGGGTGAACTCCTTGGGGGAGAAGTGGTAGACGCCCGCCGGAAGGTCTCGGACGCCGTCGGAGACCACATAGACCTCCACAGGGTAGAGGGCTCCCGCGCAGGCCGCCGCTCGGAAGTAAAACTCCTCCCCTCCGGGCAGGACCGTCTTCTTTGTTATCCCAGCGGAGAAGTAAAGGACCTGAGCCAGGGTTGCCAGATCCAGAACCCTTTCTCCGTCCGCCCGCGAGGAAATCGCTTCAATAGTATTCATGGAAGGTTCGGGGAAGCCCCTCGGGAGGGGCGTGGTTGGAAGTCCCCGGTAAACCTTGAAGGGGTGGGGCTTGTTTGCCCAGTCAAGGCGGTGCCGGCTCATTCTCACGCTCTCTGGGGAGTGCTTCGTCACGTCGTGATAATCCCGAGCCAGCTGTGTGTTCGCGTTAACTGACAGAACCTCCCTTCCCTCGCTCATGGAGCGTACCCCTCTTATCTCTGTCGGAGGATTGCGCCTGCGGCTCGAGACGATATCAGGTTTATTAGCTCAGGCTTCTTACGGACGCCAGGGGAGGACAGAATATGCGAGACAGAATGAAGCTGTCAGCGGACGATGGGGAGAAGGTTACAGCCACTGCTGCCCGCCAGCTGATTCTCGTCGGAGGCATCCTGGCCATCGCGCTGTCTCCGACCCTATTGGTCATACAAACCCCTCTGGATCAGATTCAGCTCAGGAGCCTCTCCGCCGTTGTCGTCGACATCGTTCTGGGGGCAATCCTGTTGCTGGCCGTGGGAAAGTTCCGGGAGAGTCAGGTCACGGGGATCCTGCTCGCCCTCGTTTCCTCCATCGGCCTGCTCGCCCTCGGTGGAACCGCCGGACGTATCGGAGGCCTATTCGGGATTGTCGGGGCCCTTGTTGGTTCGGTAGCGATAGTCGAGGATGTAGTGGGGGTGCTCCAGGGTATCATCGAAGACGCAAGGTCCCTCTTGACCGCGGGCAAGGAAGCGGCCAAACCTCCCAAGGCACCTCCCAAGCGAAAGAAGGGCTCCGCCGCGAAGAAGAGTACCGAAGAGGTTGAAGAGAGCACCGTTGAAGGTGGCGGAAAGGGCCAGGGCGGCAGGAGCTAGGTTCCATGGCATCCGGCCGCGTTCTCATAAGCGTCAGCCTTTAGTTCTTTCCTGACTACTCCTCCCTGTAGATGGACCTGAAGGAGGAGATGGCGAGGCTCCTAAGCAGGGAGCCCCTGGACCTCGTGACAGCAGCCCTAATCCTGGGTCAGCTGGGGGCACCCCGGAGTGATTCCTCTCAATACAGGGAGATCTTGGGAGGAATGAGCGAAGAGTTGGCGATTCGTGTCAAGGGAGTCAGCTCGGCGGAGGAGATACTGGAGATTCTCAACGCATACCTCTTCGAAGAACTTGGTTTCAAGGGCAATTCCGAGGACTACTACGACCCCAGAAACAGCTTCCTCCAGGACGCTCTTGACCGCAGGCTTGGCATACCCATCACCCTTTCCCTCATCTACGTACATCTGGGCAGACGACTGGGGCTTCCACTGTTCGGGATCGGCTTTCCAGGGCATTTCCTGGTGAAGTACGAAGGTTCCGATGAGGTCATCCTCCTGGACCCCTACAACGCCGGCAGAATGCTCAAAGAGGGAGATCTCAAGCATCTGTTAGACGAACTCTATCAGGACCAGTTGGCCATGGATCCGGCCTTCCTTCAATCTGTGACGGAGCGGCAATTCCTTTCTAGAATGCTGAACAACCTCAAGGGGATATATATGAGATCTGAGGACTTCGACAGGCTGATCCAGGTTCTGGACCTCATCCTCCTTTTGAACCCCGACTCAGCGGTGGATGTGAGAGATAGGGGCCTCGTTTACTACGAGATGGGCAATTTCGTAACGGCGAGGTCAGACCTGGCTCGCTACCGTGAGCTGCATCCTCATGCCGAAGATGCGGAGGTAATCGAAGCCCACTTGAGGGAGATCGAGAGCCAGCTGGCCAAGTTCCGGTAGCCCTCGTTTGGTCGTCGGGCATTCATGGCATCCTAGAGCTGTTTAATCTCATTAATCAGCTCCATCACCATCTCCCGGGCGTGGCCGAAGAGCATCATCGTCCTCTCCTCGTAAAACAGCTCGTTGTCGATGCCTGAGAAGCCCGGATTGAGACTGCGCTTGATGACGATTACGTGACGGGCCTTATCCACGTTGAGGATGGGCATGCCGTAGATAGGACTCCCTCTGTCGTGCCTCGCTGCCGGGTTCACGACGTCATTAGCCCCAATGACCAAGCCTACTTCCGTCCTCTCAAACTCCGGGTTGACGTCGTCCATGTCATAGAGCTTCGTGTAAGGCACGTTGGCCTCCGCCAGCAGCACGTTCATGTGCCCTGGCATGCGACCGGCCACGGGATGGATGGCGTATTTGACTTCCACTCCCCGCCGCTCCAGCAGTTCCGCCAGTTCTGCGACCGTATGCTGTGCCTGAGCCGCCGCCATTCCGAACCCAGGAACGATGATGACATTGCGGGCGTAGCCCATAACCATGGCGGCCTCCTCTGCATCTATCGAGCGGACGGTTCTCCCCTCTGCGAGCATCGGACTGCTTCCCACGGCCTTCTCGCCGGCACCGAAGGCCCCAAAGAGGACGTTGGTCAGCGAGCGGTTCATGGCCTTCGTCATGATCTGCGTCAGGATGAGGCCTGCGGCCCCCACCAGGGCACCGGATATGATCAGGGCGAAGTTCATCAGGATGAAGCCCGCCGTGCTGGCGGCCAGGCCTGAGAAAGAGTTCAGGAGGGAGATGACCACAGGCATGTCCGCACCGCCGATCGGGATGACCACGAGTACTCCGAGGACGAGGGCGAGGGCCACGAGGACCAGGAAGAGGGTCGGGTTAACCTCAGCAAAGAGGAGATAGGCACCGCCGACGACGAAGGCGACGAGGAGAACTCCGTTGATGGGGTGCTGCAAGGGATAGGTCACGGGGGCACCTGTAACCAGGCCTTGCAGCTTGCCAAAGGCCACCAAGCTTCCCGTGAGAGTGGTTCCACCGATGAGAATGCCAGCCATGACGGTGACAGAAGTGTCAAGTGGGATGGCCTGCTCTGAGCCCATCAGGCGCCAGAACTCGGCTATGGCCACCAGTGCAGAAGCGCCCCCGCCGAAACCGTTGAAGAGGCCCACCATCTGGGGCATGGCCGTCATCTTGACGAGCCTAGCCCCCATGGCCCCGAGGACCGAGCCGATGAGGATTCCTGCGAGGACCATCTCATAGTTGAGAACCTGACGGTCCAGAAGAGTGGCGACTATCGCGATGAGCATGCCGATGGAAGCCAATAGGTTGCCCTTCCTGCCGGTGGCGGGTGAGTTCAAGTAGCGGAGTCCTAGGATGAAGAGGGATGCCGCCAGGAGGTACGCCAGCTCGATGAAGGACAGCAGCCAGTCTGCCATGTCTCAGCCTACTCCCTCTTGAACATCTGCAGCATACGATCCGTCACCAGAAAACCCCCGACGACGTTGACTGTTGCCAGCACGATGGCGATGAGGCCCAATGCCACAGAGAGGCCCCACTCACCTGAGCCTGCGACGATTAGGGCCCCTATGAGGACAATGCCTGAGATGGCGTTAGCCCCGGACATCAGGGGCGTGTGAAGCGTTGGTGGAACCTTGGTAATGACCTCCAGACCCACGAACATGGCCAATACGAAGGCAATGATGCCTATGATCAGCAGATCGTGCATTCTCGTCCTCCCCTATTGAGCCTTCTTCGACCCCTCCAGATCGATTGCCTCCCGAACTCTCGCGTGGCGAACCTCGCCGTTGTAGCTCACACAACATCCATCGATGATTTCGTCACTGAAGTCCATGTGAAGTTCTCCGTCCCGCACAACGTTTTGGAGCAGGGCCGCGACGTTCCTAGAGTACAGCTGGCTTGCGTGGAGGGGCATGGAGGATGGCAGGTTGACCGGTCCCATGACTGTGACGCCGTCACACATCACCTCCCTGCCCGGGCGTGTGGCCTCGCAGTTACCTCCCTGCTCAGAGGCTAGGTCCACAATCACGGAGCCCGGTTTCATGGCTGCCACCATCTCCTTGGTCACGAGGAGGGGAGCCCTCCGCCCGGGAACCTGAGCCGTAGTGATGACCACATCCGATGCGGCCACATGGCTGGCCAGCACCTCCTGCTCTCGCCTCTTGGCGGCCTCGCTGACCTCTTTAGCGTATCCGCCCGCCTCCTCTGTCTCCTCATCTAGCTCCACAACCACGAACTTCGCCCCCAGGCTCTCCACCTCTTCCTTCGCTGCCGTACGGATGTCAAAGGCCTCCACCACCGCGCCTAGGCGACGGGAAGTGGCGATGGCCTGTAAACCCGCGACACCGGCTCCGATGACGAAAACTCTAGCGGGCCGCACTGTCCCGGCCGCTGTCGTCAGCATGGGGAAGAACTTGCCCAGGGACGTCGCTGCTAGCAGGGCGGCCTTGTATCCGGCCACTGAGGCCTGGGAGGAGAGGGCGTCCATGCTCTGAGCCCGGGCAATCCGGGGTATCATCTCCATACTGAAGGCGGTGACCTTTCGGTCAGCCAGCCGCCTCACCATCATGGGATCCCCCAGGGGGTCCAGGAAACCCATAATGGCTCCACCCTCCTGGAGCATATCGACCTCATGCTTCCCCTTCCGCGGGGCAGGCGGTCCTACCTTGACCAGGATCTCGGCTGCGCCCCACACCTGGGAGGACTCACGAGTGACGTTCGCACCGACCTCTCGGTAGGCGTCATCGGGGAAGAAGGCCTTCTTTCCAGAGCCTGCCTCTACCCTGACCTCAAAGCCAGCCTTCACCAGCTGGCCCGCAGTCTCCGGCACTAGGGCCACCCGTCTCTCTTCTTTCCGGATCTCCCTTGGGATTGCGATGATCACCGGCCCTGAACCTCCCCTAGCTTGGCACGCTGCTTCCTTTGGTCACAGGAGGCTCGAACCGACGGCCCCCGGCCCTCAAGCAGGGCGACGCAACCGTTGGTAAGAGGAGCCTCCCCGTACCGAAGGAGGCAAGAAGAGCAGTAGTTGTCGATGGAGCGGTAGGTCATGTTCATGGCCGCCAGCCTGCCTACTATTCTCCTCACTGTTCGAGCATGAGGTCACTGGCCAAAGGCCGAATGACCCCCTGCTTTCGCGAAGTATCATCGCCAGCCTCTTATAAGTTTGATGTCTCACTGTGGAAGGCGTCTCGGGCCACAATGAAAAGCCCTTTCGCTGCCCCGGAGCCCGCTTCCTGAGACTATGAGAAAGCCGCGAGAGGCTATTGAAAGGCTCGAAGCCCGTTAAAGATGGACCCAGCGGGACTCGAACCCGCGACCTCCGCCTTGCGAAGGCGGCGATCTTCCACTGATCTATGGGCCCTTGGAATCTATCATGGAGAGGGGCCCCTTAAAGCTCGCTCTCGGCAAGCCGTCTTCGAATGAGCATCCGAGACTTGTCCTTCGGGGCCGCGGTAGAGCCGAGGTTTCCACGGAAATGTTACCTACATAGCACACCAATCCACGAGCAAGGCATTGGCCTCGGCCTTGAAACTATAGTTTTCAATCTCTGGTTTCAAGACAGGCTCCTTCCGAGGCTCATGGAAGACCTGAAGGATGGCACTGCATCCAATGGCCAAATGTTTATTGGTGACTCGCTCCTGAGGAACCCCATGCCTGAAGGGAAGGCGATGGTCCGGGTGCTTCTGCCTCGAGCCCTGCTGGAGTACTCTGGCGGAGAGGACTTCGTAGACATTTCAGCCCGCACGTTGGCGGAGGCGATTACGAAGCTCGGTTCCCGGCTTCCAGGCATCCGAGAGAGGGTCCTGGATGACCAGGGTAGGGTACGGAAGTTCGTTCACGTATTCGTGAACCAGGAGTCAGTAGCGCACCTGAATCCCGAAAGTGTTCCCCTCAAGCCGGGGGACACGGTTCACATCCTTCCCTCAGTGGCAGGTGGATAACATGGCCGATGTGAGAAAGGGTGAAACTGCTGTCGTCGTGGGCACTCGCAAAGGACTCTTCATCTTCCATTCAAGGGATAGGAGGAGCTGGAGATCCCGGGGTCCCTACTTCGAAGGTCATACCATAAAGCACGCCGTCCTCGACCCTCGAGATAGTAGAACAGTCTGGGCGGGAGTGACCACGGGCCACTGGGGACCCACCGTCCAGAGGTCTTTAGACTTCGGCGAAGAGTGGATTCGAGGGAAGGAAGGGCCCCACTACTCGAAGGAATCGGGGCTGAGTGTGGAGCGGATCTGGCAGGTCCAGCCAGGCCTTGGGGAGGAACTCTGGGCTGGGGTGGAGCCAGCGGGATTGTTCCGCAGCGATGACCATGGGGAGACGTGGACATCGATTGATGGACTCAACTACAGGCCCGACAGGAAGGACTGGCAGCCAGGGGCTGGCGGGCTCTGCCTGCACACCATCCTGCCATATCCAGGAGACCCAAAGCGCATGGTGGTCGGCATCTCCGCCGTTGGTGTCCTGGGAACCAATGACGGAGGTCAGTCGTGGCGCTTGATGAACGGGGAGGTCCGAGCGGACTTCCTGCCCGAGAAGGTGACGAGGGAGGACCAGCTCGGCTCCTGTGTCCACAAGATGGTCCGGGATCCCGGCGACCCTGCCTTACTGTATCAGCAGAACCACTGTGGGGTGTATAAGAGGCGAAGGGGCGAACCCTCCTGGACCGCCATCGAGAAGGGACTGCCAGCCACTTTTGGGTTCCCAATGGCTGCCCACCCTCACAATCCGGGGACGGTGTACGTCGTTCCTCTGGTGGGCGACTTCAACCGCGTGCTGCCCCAGGCCTCCATGGCGGTCTACAGGACCAGCGACGGGGGCGGAGAGTGGGGGCGGCTCTCCAAGGGGCTGCCACAGAAAGGAGCCTACTTCACGATTCTACGAGACGCAATGCGAACGGACCAGAACGACCCAGCAGGCGTGTACGTGGGGACCAAGACTGGACAGCTTTATCACAGTCGCGACGATGGCGAGTCCTGGCAGACGATGAGTGACCTCCTGCCGCCCGTCCTCTCCGTCGACGCGGGGATTGTGGGAGGTTCCTGATCGGCCTCTAGTCCCGTCTATTGCGTCATACAAGCCTCCAAAGCAACGTTTAAATCGGCCGCATAGCTGATGAGGGACGGGAAGTCATCCCAATGGGCTTGAGGATATACAACACTAGGACGAAGCAGAAGGAGGAGTTCCAGCCTTTGGGCGAGGAGGTCCGCATGTACATCTGCGGGCCTACTGTCTACGACTACGCTCACCTGGGCCATGCTAAGACATACGTGGTCTTTGACGTGGTCCGCCGCTACCTGGAGTCTAAGGGATGGACGACAGTTCACGTGCAGAACTTCACCGACATAGAGGACTCCATCACCAGGCGGGCCCAGGAGGAGGGTGAACCCCCCATGAAACTTGCCGAGAGGTTCATCCACGCCTTCTTGGAGGACATGGACCGGTTGAAGATCAGGAGAGCGCATCACTACCCCAGGGTTACAGAACACGTGGAAGGGATGATAGCGGTCATACGTGAGCTCGTGGAAGAAGGCCAGGCCTACGTCGTGGACGGGGAGGTCTACTTGAAAGTCCCTGAGAACGCCCTCGGCCACCTCAGTGGTCGCTCGGTGGAAGAGATGGTGGTGCAGGAGCTTCAGGCGGACTCCAGGAGGGAGGGCCCTCTGGACTTCGCCCTCTGGAAGAGATCCAAGCCGGGGGAACTCTCCTGGCCCAGTCCCTGGGGTGATGGTCGTCCAGGATGGCACGTGGAGTGTTACGTCATGGCGACCCAGTACTTGGGGCCAACCTTCGATATCCACGGTGGAGGAATGGACCTGATCTTTCCCCATCACGAGAGCGAAGACCTCATTTCCCGTGCCGTGGGGAAGGGGGACTTCGCCCGGTTCTGGCTCCACAATGGCTTCATGACCATCAAGTCGAAGCGAATGTCCAAGTCTCTGGGGAACTTCGTAACCATCCGCGAGGCTCTCAAGGACTTCGACTGGGAGGTCCTCAGGTACTTCATCCTGAAGACTCACTACAGGGACACGGTGGACTACAGTGAGGAGGGCCTGAGAAGGGCGGAAAAGGAGCACTCTGAGTTGGCGGCGGCCATATTGAGGCTCAGAGAGGCGGCCGATGCTGGAGAGCCAGGAGAGATCAGGGCCCTCCTGGAGCGGGCTGACGGGGTGCGGAAGACCTTCACGGAGGCCATGGACGACGACCTTGACACTGTCCAGGCTGTGACGGCCATCCTTGAACTCGCAAGGGCAGTGAACGCTTCTGGCGATTTGCCTGGGACGACCGCAGAGAAGCTCTTCTCCGACCTCTGCGACTACTGCCAGGTCCTGGGGCTCTGCGAGGAAGAGCTGGAGGCCTAGGTTACGTCGATAACCTTTTAATAGCCACTCTCATAGAGCGATTGTTAGCCATGGCGGAGTTCAGAGCTGTAATCAACGACCCCAAGACGGGGAGGTCCTACACTAGAGAGGTCAAGGGCCACTACGCAGGAGCCCTGATAGGCAAGAGAATAGGCGAGGAGGTGGACGGCATCTTCTTCGACCTGCCCGGATACAAGCTCCTCTTTACCGGCGGCTCCGATAAGGACGGTTTCCCCATGAGGGGAGACCTGCCCGGCCCCAGGAGGAAGAGGGTCCTGGTGGCGGGGGGCACCGGCTTCAAGCCCGTAAGGCAGGGTTTGCGGCGGCGGAAGACCCTTAGGGGGAACGCCGTCAGCCCCGACACGGTACAACTCAACCTCAGAATCATCACATACGGTCCGAAGTCCATACAGGATGCCTTCAAGGAGAAGGTGGCGACCAAGTGAAGGTTCCGGAGCAACCGAAGGCAAACATCGGCCTCGTGGGCCACGTAGACCACGGGAAGACCACCCTGGCAAAGATGCTCACTGGAGAGTACACCGACAGACACAGTGAGGAGATCAAGAGGGGCATATCTATCCGCCTGGGCTATGCCGACACGGCTTTCTACAAGTGTCCCAACTGCGAGGAGCCCCAGGCGTACAGCACCTCCCCGGACTGCCCCATCTGTGGCACCCAGGGGGAGTTCCTTAGGGCCGTAAGCTTCGTGGACTCTCCTGGCCACGAGACCCTGATGGCTACGATGCTCTCGGGTGCTGCGTTGATGGACGGGGCCCTATTGTTGATCGCCGCCAACGAGCGCTGTCCCCAGCCCCAGACAAAGGAGCACCTCATGGGCCTCACCATTATCGGCGTCGAGAAGATTGTCGTCGTTCAGAACAAGATCGACCTAGTGGATGAAAAGGAGGCCCGGAAGAACCACAAGGAGATCCAAGACTTTCTGAAGGGGACGGTGGCGGAGAACGCGCCCATCGTTCCCATCTCGGCCCATCACAATATCAACGTGGATTACCTGATCATGGAGATTGAGAGGAACATACCCACAAGGAAGTTCGAGGAGGGAAGGCCGCCGAGGATGCACGTGGCCCGCTCTTTCGACGTGAACACGCCTGGGACGGGCCCGGACAGGCTTGTGGGCGGCGTTATCGGCGGTAGCCTCCTCCAGGGCCACCTTCAGGTGGGTGACGAGATCGAGGTGAAGCCGGGTCGTCAGTTGGAACTCTCCGGCAAGAGCCAGTGGGAGGACATCACCACAGAGGTGGTCTCTCTGAGGGCCGGTGGAATGCCTCGGGAGAAGGTGAGACCTGGTGGTCTCATAGCTATAGGGACGAAGCTGGACCCCGCCATGACGAAGTCCGATGCCATGCTGGGCCGGGTGGCCGGGGCTCCTGGAACACTCCCCTCAGTGGTTGACAAACTCACGGTAGAGACCCAGCTGCTGGAGAGGGTGGTGGGCACCGAAGAGGAGCTCAAGGTGGAGGATATCAGGACAAACGAGCCCCTCATGTTGAGCGTAGGCACGTCAACTACGGTGGGCATCGTCACCTCCGCTAGGGAGAACATGGCCGACCTGACCCTCAAGATACCGGTGGCGGTGGAGCCAGGTCAGAGGGCCGCCCTCAGCAGAAGGATTGGTGGCCGCTGGAGGCTCATCGGTTACGGCGTAGTTAAGTAGCCTCGATATGCACAAATAATCCCCTCCCCTTTGTCGAGCCGTGAAGGTTCTCCGGCGGGACATGAAGGCGGGCTCCATCAAGCTTCTTCCTCAGAGCTTGGATGATCTGTGGCACCTCTACAACCTTGTCCAACCCGGTGACATGGTGAAGGCCACCACCTTCCGGAGGGAGGAGAGGAGGACCGACAAGATACGGCCGGAGAGGGGCGAGAAGGTCCGCGTCAAGTTGGGCCTTCGGGTCGAGAAGGTGGAGTTCCACGATTTCTCTGACAGGATCAGGATTCACGGGGTAATCGAGGAGGGGGCCATGGACCTGGGTTCCCATCACACCCTCAACGTGGAGCCGGGGACCCCCGTTGAGTTGGTCAAAGAGTGGCGACCGCCCCAGCTGAGAAGGATCGAGGAGGCGGTAAAGGCCACCACCGAGCCCATAGTCACCCTGGTCTCCATGGACGACGAGGCTGCCCTTGTGGCTCAGATGCACCAATACGGCATACGGGAGGTGGCTGAGGTCAGGGCTGAAGGCGGCGGGAAGCTATACGACAGCGAGCCCTCCAGGGAGGAGTTCTTCTCTCAGGTCCTGGGCAAGCTCCAGCAGCTCGACCTTTCCCCCGGCCTCGTCATCCTGGGTCCCGGGTTCATGCGGGAAAAGTTTCTCCAGTATGGCAGGGAGAGGGCGTCCCAGTCTTTCCAAGGAGCCTACACCTTCGGCACGGGACATGCCGG
>JABAOD010000115.1_pt1 | contig 119356 bp, 120 predicted proteins | sample 7062151 | NCBI WGS metagenome assembly JABAOD01 (sample SAMN14538626, study PRJNA623070) | marine sediment metagenome | biome: marine biome [ENVO:00000428]; feature: marine pelagic biome [ENVO:01000023]; material: deep marine sediment [ENVO:00002113] | place: India: Gulf of Khambhat ... | reverse complement strand
CATCCGGGAGAGGGGCCTTCAGGTGACGGGCCTGGAATCCTTCACTGTGGCGGTAGAAGCCACCGCGGACCCGAAGGATGTAGATGCCGCGGATCTTCTTCTCCTTACCACAAAGACCTATGATTCCGAGGCTGCCCTGGACGGAGTCAGCTTCGATGTGAATGTGGTTGCCTCCCTTCAGAATGGCGTCATGAAGAACGATGTTTTGGCCCGAAGATTCGGTAGCGAAAAGGTCATAGGGGGGCTGACGGGGGTAGGGGCGTCCGTGGTGGGGCCTGGGGTTGTCGCCTACACCTACAACGGAGCTACCGTCTTCGGTGAGCTGGGCGGTGAGGGGAGTGACCGCGTCCTACGAGCCGTAGACATATTCAACAGAAGCGGACTGAAAGCGGAGGCATCGGGGGGCATTGAGGATGATGAGTGGTCTAAGCTCTGCCAGTACTGCGCAGCCTCCATGGTCTCCGCCCTCAGCAGGCTGGAGTACCATCGGGTTTGCGCTTCCAGACCACTGGCGGAGCTGTTTGTCAACATGAGCCGGGAGGCTGAGGTCGTCGCCAGGGCCCTGGGCCACCGGCTCAGGGATGTGGCCAGCTTCCGCGTGGAAGACGTGCTTCGGCTGCCCTATGAAGAGGCGGTTAGGAGCGTGCTGGAGAGAGGCCGCGCCTTGGAGAAGGCCGGAATGACCAAGGTGAAGATATCCATGCTCCAGGATCTGGAAGCAGGTAGAAGGACGGAGCTGGAGGAGACGGTGGGATACGTTGTCCGGGAGGCGGATCGACTCGGCGTAGAAGCACGGGTCTTGTCTCTGGCCTATAAAATCGTGAAGGGGATCGTCGAGGCTCCTGGGTAGTGTGAGGCACTTTCATCCACCCCCCTCTCATTCATTTAAGAGGCGAAGAGTGCCTCTCCCGAGCATGGGAAGGACGGTACCCACATACCGGATGCACCTGGAGTCCATTGTCGGTTCCTGGATGGACTACAGGAGGGCCTTGCGGGAGAAGGACAGAAGGCTCTTCGATGAGATCGTCACGAAGGTTCGCCAACATTCATCCGCCGCCAGCTTTTGTGCCCATCTGGACCCGTTGGAAACCGCCATTCTCTCTGCGCTGTTGGAGATGCAGAGAGAGATTGAGGAGCTCAAGGCTGAGCTTCGCGACTAAGACTGGAAAACCTTTAAAGCTGGCTCTCATCATTGTACTCTAATGGTAACACCAAAGAGGATCGCTGAGATCCTCGAGGGCTATGAAGACCCCGCCATAGCCACCGTCTGCTCTCACTCTTCTCTCCAGATCTTTCACGGTGCTAGGCAGGAGGGCTTCAAGACCATCGGCATCGCCATCGGCGAGAAGCCGAGGTTCTACGACGCCTTCCCCAACGCCCGGCCCGATACGTTCCTCTCTGTTGATAGCTACAAGGAGCTCTCCCGCCACGCCTCTGAGCTGGTGGAGATGGAGGCCATCGCGGTCCCCCACGGTTCTTTCGTGGAGTACATGGGTGCCCAGGCCTTCTTTGACTTCGAGGTACCCACCTTTGGCAACCGTCGGGTCATTGAATGGGAGGCGGACCGGGAGAAGCAGAGGGTCTGGCTGGCCGCGGCAGGGGTGGACATGCCCGCAAAGATTGAGAGGCCGGACGCCATCGACCGGCCAGTATTCGTGAAGTATCACGGGGCCAAGGGTGGCCGCGGCTCCTTCATCGCCAAGAACTACGAGGAGTTCCTGCAGTCGGTGGATAAGAGCCAGCCCTACACCATCCAGGAGTACGTCATCGGGACCAGATACTACATACACTTCTTCTACTCTCCCATAGGGAACGAAGGTTACAAGCTCAGCAAAGGGACCTTGGAACTCCTGGGCATCGACAGGAGAGACGAAAGCAATATCGATGAAATGTACAAGCTGGGGGCCCAGGAGTCCCTGAAGAAGCTGGGCATCTACCCGACCTTCATCGTCACCGGGAATATCCCTACCGTCTTGAGAGAGTCCCTGCTGCCAAAGGTACTGGAGATGGGGGAGCACGTTGTGGAGAAGTCTCTGGACCTCTTCGGCGGAATGATCGGCCCCTTCTGCCTGGAGACCATCGTGACGGACCAGCTCCACTTCAAGGTCTTTGAAGTCTCCAGCAGGATTGTTGCTGGTACGAACCTCTACATCTCGGGAAGTCCCTACTCTGACCTCCTAGAGCCGGGAATGTCCACTGGCCGGAGGATAGCCAGGGAGATCCGACTGGCAGAGAAGCAGGGCAGACTCTTCGAAGTCCTCACCTGAGGGTTCTCCTTGCTAAGGATCATCCTTGTCGACGCTGAGTTGGAGCTCATTCCTCAGGAGCTAACGGGACACGCTTCCGTGAGGAGTTACGCCGGGAAAAGGGGGAAACCACCTACCCAGCTCCTCTTGGACAGCAGTTTCCTCCATGCAGCCCTTCGCGGGCTCCCCGACGGCGATCGGAGGGGAAGGCCCGACATCGTCCATGTGTTCCTGCTGATTTGCCTCGATTCCATCCTGAACCTCCGAGGAGAGTTGGAGACCATCGTGCATACTAGGAACAACGATGTCATACAGATTTCACCCGAGACAAGACTGCCAAAGAACTATAACCGCTTCCTCGGCCTCATGGAGGCCCTCTTTGCGGAAGGCGTGGTACCCTCGAAGGAGAGCCCCCTCCTGAGATTTGAGTCAGGCGTCTCCCTGTCAGACCTGCTTGAGCGTTTCAAGGGCCCGGTGGTAGCCCTTGCTGAAGACGCCCCCATAATGGACCCGATGACTGTGTTCAGGGAATCGGGCCCCAACGTCAGCTGCGTCGTCGGCGGCTTTCCTCATGGAGACTTCCTTAGCCCCGTGAGGGAGCTAGCTCCGAAGCGCTTCTCCCTCTGGCGGTCCCCTTTGAAGATATGGACAGTGGCGAGTGAACTCATAACGGCATATGAGAGGCTCTCAGGCCCGGAGGACCCATAGAGTCCCTGGCTCGTCCCCTCATTTTTCTTGCCGATTCTGAGGCCGATACGTTTTTTTGAAGACCCTCGAATGGCGATGCGATGGCCGAGGATATCCTGGGCTCGACCCTCGTACCCCTCATCACCGCCATAGTATCTCTCGTCGTCCTCCTGGCCGCTTTGGGATTTGCCAGATCAAGAATCAAAAGAGGTAAGGAGGCCAGGGGAGAGGAGTTCATTCCTGACAGGGCCTACAATACCCTCATCACCACCGAGGCCATATCTAGGGGAATGGAGGCTAAGGGGTTCGAGAACGTCAGGGCCGCGGAACTACTTGAGGAGGCCCGCCAGGCCTACTACGAGGGCAGACACCGAGAAGTGGAACGGATTGCCCTCGAAGCTCGGGGACTCCTGGAGCAGATGAGGCAGGATGAGGAGCCATCAGAGCCAGCCGTCGTTGAAGAGGAGCTTGAGCTCCCCGAGTCTAGGCCTATCCAAGGTAAGGAGTTCCCCAAGAATTACCTCCAGGCCAAGTTTCTGATGAGCGTGGTGAAGGATTCTCTGAAGAAGAAGAAAGCCTCCTCTCCGGAGACGAAGGAGGTGAGGAAACTCATGAAGGAGGCCAAGGCCGCCTTCGATGAGAAGAGATACGGCGAGGCCGTGAGCATTGCGGTGTCCTGCAAGAAACTCTTGAAAGGAGAGGAAGCTCCCTTGGAGCAGGAGAAAGGTGGATGTCCTGGTTGTGGGTTCCCAGTCTCTCCCGAGGACACTTTCTGTGGCAAGTGCGGGGCTCGATTGCAGGGTCAGCTGATGTGTCCGGAATGCGGTGTTCAGATCGGGGAAGACGACAGCTTCTGCCGGAAGTGTGGAGCAGTCGTGAAAGCTGTCCCGCCTGCTGCTGGGTAAGGCGATTGTTCAGGTCCCCGCGGGTAAGCTGCGGAGAAGGATCTCAACTGAAAACGTTAATACTGCCGAAAAAATCAGTCTTCGTGGTTTCATGGCTCAAGAAATGGAGAAGGTGATGTCTTCCTACTATGGGGCGGAGCAGGTCGCCGCCATCATAACCTTGAAGGTGGACACCAAGGAGGCGGACAAGATCGCTGCGGAGATTGCAAAGTTCGATGCCATTGAAGACCTGTTCCTCGTGACCGGCGATACCGACCTCATCGCCAAGGCCCGCTTCAAGGACTACCGGGGTCTCAAGGATTTCGTCGTGGGTTCCCTGGCCCCGATACCTGGCATAAAGGACACCAAAACCTTAATGGTCGTCACGACGTACAAGGAGGGCGGAGTAAGGAAGTGACCTCAGCCTTCATGACTCTAGAGAATGAGGGGAGTGCTCTATGGAGATTGAGGAGAAGCTCAAACAGGTCTTGGAGGTCCTCGGCCAGCTGGCAGAGGACACCTCCGTTCCCAGAAACATCAGGGGTGGTGCGCTAAACGCTAAGGAGTTGCTACTGAAAGAGGGAGACGCCCTGGACGTCCGTGTGGCTAGCGCGATATTCATCCTGGACGAGTTGGCCAATGACCCCAACATACCCCTGCATGGGAGGACCCTGATCTGGAATATTATCAGTCAACTGGAGACCATTAAGTAGTCGGAGTGAGGCGTGAGTTTCATCGCATGTAGGGTCCCGTTGGAGGCGTGACCTTCTTGGCCCAGCATCATCTCTCTGAGAGCCTTTTAGGTCTCCTCCTTAAGCCTTAGATAGTCCATGTAGTCTTAGGAATCTGAGCGGCCGTAGTCTAGCGGTTAGGACCGAGGCTTCCCAAGCCTCTAGCCCGGGTTCGAATCCCGGCGGCCGCATTACTCCAGAGAGGATCAGGAGATCTTATGGCGGCTCCTCGAAGTCGGTGTAGAGGTACGTCTGCGACAACGGGATATGCTCAAGAGAACCCTGAGGGTTCCAGTTCTCATCGTACAAACTTATCCACCAAATATACGCTGGATTGAGGCCCTCGGCGCGAATAGTTGACCCGTCTAGCCTGAGGTATATGAACTGTGTTCCGACGTCGAGATAGGCGGAGTCGCTGCCCCACACCCATATCCAGTTCCCCACTTCGTCAAGCAGCCAGTAGAGAATGACATTGTAGTATCCAGCCTCGTCGACCCGGACCTCGACACCTATTTCCAGATAGTTGTATAGCCCGTTCCCATCCGTGTCAACACCGCGATCCGTTGTGAAGCCGGTTAGGGCCGCCGTGGGAGGCGGAGGAGGCGGTGGCGCTTCGAACTCTGTGTGGAGATACGTCCTTGAGAGAGGCACATCTCTGAGGCTGATCTCCTCCCCATCCGGGTCAGTTAGTGTGAGGGATGCAACGCGACTCGGGTCGATGCCTGAGTAGTAGATCGTCTGACCGTCTATCACCAGGTAGAGAACGTTCGTCCCCTCCCTCAGGTAATCTCCCGCTATTGACACAGTCCATATGAGGTTCCCTGCGTCATCTGTAAGCCCGTCCAACATGACCCTGTAGACCCCATCCACGTCGACCCGGACCTCGACGCCTATTTCCAGATAGTTGTAGAATCCGTTGTTATCAGTGTCGATGCCTCGGTCCGAGATGATGCTGATGGTCGGTGCCCCTGGTGCATCGAACTCAGTATGAAGATACGTCCTGGAGAGGGGGATATCGGTCAGGCTATCAAATGCAGACCCACCCCAGACAGGATCGTAGTAGTTTGCCGTTATCCCCCCGATGTGGGAGGGGTCGATGCCAGATCCGCGTATGCGGGGGCCATACAAGGTGAGGTCCACTACGTGTGACCCCGCATCGAGGTATAGCCATTGAGTGCCTGTGATGCGGATGTAGTTGTAGTCGCCATCTCGCAGATCACTTATGACAATGTAGTAGAATCCTGGGACGTCGACCTTGACCCCAACCCCTATCTCCAGGTAGTCATAGGTGCCATCACCGTCCGTGTCCACGCCTCGATCATAGACCACACCGGTCAGACGCACGGGCGATTTCAGGACCTTTAGGAACTGGATTTCTCCCTTCGAGAACTTGAGGAGATAGCGCACCTCAAAAGTATGCTCTCTTACCTCCCATTCCTTCGTACATGGGTTGAAGGAGCTTGCGCTAACCGCCTTTCTCTCGGTCCAGTACCACAGACCTTGTTTCAGCTCCTCTTCCGCGACATGGGCTTTGATACTTTCTCTGCTGGAAATTGACAACGATGAGCGACCTCCATCTACCCACTTCTCGCTCTCAGAATCGTACAACCATATCTGGCCCTTGAGGCTGTAGTGATGGTTGAATCGGAGGCTGACGTGGTAGCCTCCACGAGCGTCGCTCGCTAGGTGGTATACAACATGGTCGGTCCAAGAGATGTGTGTGTGAAGCTTTGCAGTGGTGAAAGGATAACATTCCGGATCGAGGCTCATCTCGACCCATTGACTCTCCGAATCCCCATCATGATAGACATCGTGCAGGACGCTAGCCTTTGCGGTTGCGGATGTCAGAAAAGCAGATGACGCAAAAGAGGCGACGAGCGCAACGCAAAGGCCCAGACTAAGAAGCAATGCCCCCCTCATTCCGATTACCTTCCTTGGCAAGGTTTACTTGTGTATAGCAAAGGCTCACTTAGAATACGCAGGTATATGTCTCTATTGCATGGGAAGTAAATACTCGTACGGACAGGGTTTTCAGCAGGCTGCGCTAAGGGGTGTATGGAGATGAAGATCACACGGACCGGCTTCCCTCATCGCACAACCTCTGTAGCGGTCCGAGCACATAGGTCGGCAACCTCTTTATCGTTCGAACACACTCCCAAAGGAGCGACATGCCCGGGACACCTACTTGGCAGCTTCTGGCCTCAGCACTGACGGCAATCACCGGCATCCTGCTAGTCGCAGCCTCCTTCAGCCCCGACAACCCGGCCCCTTTCCCTGCAATTGCGGGGTCGGGAGGGATCATGCTGGCCTTCTCCATCCTCTTCCTCAAGCTGCATCTGGATTTCGTGCGAGGTGAGAGGGGTGATTGAAGTATGAAGGTCGCCCTAGCCTCAAGGCAATGGGAGTGGCCGCGGCTGGTGGAGCGGGAAGACCCGCGAGCGTCCAGCGACGAAGTAGTCGTTCGCATCCAAGCAGCTGGTGTCTGCCACACTGACCTCCACGTGCTGGAAGATGTTAGAGCCGGGAGAATTGGTGACATTGTCCTCGGACACGAGATGGCGGGTCAGATCCACGAAGTCGGTCCCGGCGTGGTGGGCCTGACAGAGGGGGATCCCGTCGTGGTCCACTTCGAGGTCCCTTGCGGGACATGTCGTTACTGCATGTCTGGCAGGGAGAACCTGTGCCCCCACGGAAGGGCCATGGGGTTGAGCTGTGACGGTGGCTACGCACAACTTGTCCAGGTGCCCGCCCACCGTGTCATTAGGCTTCCCGGTGATCATGACCTTGGAGAGGTGGCGACCCTTCCCTGTAGCGGAGCCACGGCCTTCCATGCCGTGGTGGTCCGAGGTGCTGTCAGACCGACGGAGAGGGTTCTGATCTATGGTACCGGGGGCGTCGGACTCGCAGCAGTGCAGATCGCAAAGGCCGCTGGAGCCGAGGTGCTGGCCGTGGATGTCTCCGAAGAGAAGCTGGCGGTGGCCAAGCGGGTTGGTGCATCGGCCACCATCAACGCTGCCGAGGGTGTGGTGGCAAGGGTCTCAGAGCTTACCGGAGGAGAAGGGGTGGACCTGTTGATCGACTTCGTCGTCTCGGAGGAGACGGGCGGGAGTTACGTAGACCTCCTGGCCAGGGGCGGTAGAGCCATCGTCTTCGGGGTTGGGAAACGCCCCTTCCTCTTGGATCCCCATCAGCTGCTCACCAGAGAGCTCACCTTAGAGGGGTCCCTCTCCGCTACAATGAGTGATCTTGCATCCGTCGTCAAACTGTCTCGGGAGGGCAAGCTTAAGCCCGTAGTTAGCAGGAGGGAACCCCTAGAGCGGGCAGCTGATGTCCTACAGGATTTGCAGGAAGGTAGGATATTGGGTAGGGCGGTCTTGGAGCCTTAGGCCTGAGCGCGATTTGAAACCCTGAGCCATCCCCTTGCAAGGCGAAGCCCTGTCACAGCAGCATTCGCACACGAGGGGGAAAGACTGGTGCAACCTGACAGGAAAGGAGGTGTGGCCGCCGTCGAAACCGGCTATCCCGCCGTCGGACGGGAAGGCGGCAATCCTATGGGAAGGTCCTATGCACAGGCATATATACGACGCCAGGCTATTTTGTCGAGGTGATTGTCTGCCAGGTCCTACCGACCTCGGGGCTTCCCCGCTGGACGGCCCGAGGGTGAGCCGTCGGTAGTCTAGGGAGGACCCGGAATGGTGGTTGGCCTTCTTCCATGGATCGGTTTTGGGATCTTCGTCCTGGCTATGCTGGCCTTGGACCTGGGCGTGTTCCACAGGAAGGCCCACGTGATCAAGACCCGGGAGGCCATCCTCTGGACCATCTTCTGGATCGGCCTGGCCATGGTCTTCAACGTCATCCTCTACTTCTGGCTGGGCCCGCAGCCAGCCCTGGAGTTCCTGACGGGATACCTCATAGAGAAGTCCCTGAGCGTGGACAACATCTTTGTCTTCCTCCTGATCTTCACCTACTTCAAGGTTCCCAGGGAGTATGAGCACCGGGTCCTCTTCTTCGGCATCTTGGGGGCCCTGGTCATGCGCCTGGCCTTCATCGCCGCGGGCGTGACCCTCATCGAGCGCTTCCACTTCGTCATCTACATCTTCGGGGCCATCCTCATCATAACCAGCGTGAGGATCGCCCTAGAGAAGGGGAAGGAGATCCACCCCGAGAGGAACCCGGTCTTGAAGATGCTCCGCCGTTTGCTGCCAATCAGCAAGGACTACGTTGGCGGCAAGTTCTTCGTTCGGCGGTCGGGCTCCACCTACGCCACGCCCCTGTTGGTGGTCTTGGTAGTGGTGGAGACCACGGACGTGGTCTTCGCCGTGGACTCCATTCCGGCCATTCTGGCCATCACCTTGGATCCCTTCATCATCTACACGTCCAACGTCTTCGCCATCCTGGGCCTGCGAGCCCTCTACTTCGCCATCGCCGGCGTCGTCCGGATGTTTAGGTACCTCCACTTCGGCCTGGCAGCGATCCTCCTCTTCGTCGGGGTAAAGATGCTCATCAGTGAGTTCTACAAGATACCGGTGGTCATCGCCCTGGCCGTTGTGGGCGCGGCGCTCTTGATATCCATTCTGGCGTCCGTTCTCAAGACGCGGTGGGAGGAAGCCACGGCCATCGCGACCTCCAAGGCTGCCAGCGGGACCCCCGAGGCAGGGGATGCTTCCTCCAAGGGGGATGGGCTGGATGAGACACGTTAGGGGCGACGGCTGGCGCGCCTCGGGCCCGAGAGACCGTGTAGACACCTATCAGGGCTCTCCCTCTGGCCCTGGATGAGTGAATCCCCATAGTACTCGTTTCCCTCATGCCGACCGTGGCCTTCAAGGGCTGGGAGTCAATCCGGAAAACGATGGGTGCAAGGCTTCGAGAGGGGCAGGAGGCCGTTGGGTGATTGAGGTGGATGGCTCCCATGGAGAGGGTGGCGGTCAGCTTTTCCGGACGGCTTTGGCCATGTCAGCCCTCACCGGAGAGGCTGCCAGAATTGTCAACATTAGGGCAGGTAGGCCGAAACCCGGTCTCTCAAGCCAGCACATTACCGCCGCCAGGGCGGTGGCTTCCCTATGCGATGGGGAGACGGAGGGCCTTGCTCCCTCCTCCCGTGAGGTCGTCTTCCGACCTGGAATCCTCAAGGGAGGGAGCGCCTCTCTCGATGTGGGGACTGCTGGGAGCGTGACCCTGGTCCTCCAGGCCTGCCTCCTAGCCGCTGCGTTCGCCAAGGCCCCGACGGAGCTGAGGATCAAGGGAGGAACGGACGTCAAGTGGTCACCCCCCGCCGATTACTTTGCCCGCGTCTTCCTACCCCACCTCGCGAGGATGGGTGTGCACTCCGAGTTGCGTGTCGAAAGGAGGGGATACTATCCGCGAGGCGGCGGCCTAGTCGAGGTGAGGGTCGAGCCCGCTGCCTCCCTCAGACCTCTGAGTCTCCTCACGCCTGGGAAGGTCCGGCAGATTGGCGGGAGAGCCCACGTCTCCAATCTTCCCGCGCACATCGCCCACAGGATGAAAACGGCCGCCTTGAAGTCGCTCATGAGCTTAGAGGAGGCAAAGATCGAGGAGGTCGTCTACGACCAGTCCCAGGCCGTGGGCCCAGGTGGAGCAATTGTCCTCTGGGGGGAGACGGAGAACGCCCTGCTAGGGTCCTCAGGCCTGGCAGAGAAGGGCGTGAGGGCTGAAGACATTGGTCAAAAAGCGGCGGAGGCGCTGATGGCGGACCTGAAGGCCGGCGCCACCATGGATGTCCACGCCGCGGACCAGCTTCTCCCCTACATGGCCCTGGCCCAGGGTTCCTCCTCCTTCCTGGTGAGGGAGGTCACTGCTCACGCCTCGACTCTCATCTGGTTGTTGACCAAGTTCACGGGAGTGGACTTCCGGCTAGGGCCCTTGAACGGACTCACGAGAATCGAGGTTCACCCTACCCGTACATCGAGGGCCTTGTAGGCCCCTCAGGCCTCCGGATTACCTCCGTCCTCCGGTGTATGCTCTTGAGCTGCTCCTCAATCCTCTCCGCCTCTTGGTACAGGGGTCCAGTATCCAGATTCATCTTCAGAAGGAGCCTGTCCACCGTCTCGATGACCCTAGCGGCGGCCCTTGCGTCGGGATAGTCGGGATGGGCCTCCGAGAGCAACCCCACGACGTCGAACCCCCTCTTCCTCCCCTCGTTCAGCAGCACCCCGGCGACGCCCGTGATTACGCCCTCCTCGAAGATGGGCACCCCATGCTCCACTAGCATCCCGTGGGCCTTGGGCGTGCTACCTATCCCATATACCTGGAATTGAACTTCCACCCCCTCTTCCCTCTCCACGATGAGCCCCTCTGGGCAGATGAGGAGGGTGCACCCCTTCTCCAGGGCCCAGTCCAGCACGGTCTCTCCGATGCCCTTGATCAGGTCCATGGGAGGCTGAAACTCCGAGATGAAGATGGCGATCTTGCGGCCTTCTCGGCCTCCCGCGTAGACGCGGACCGGATTGAGGGGGATACCATCCTTCACCAGGGCTACGGTGGGGAAGCGGGGGGAGTCCATGATCCCAATCTGTTCAAGTTCAAGGATCTCCACCAAGTAGTTGGCTACGATGGAGCTGACGAGGCCCACGCTGGGAAAGCCGTCGATGAGGGTCGAACCTTGAAGGTCGACCTCCTTGAGGAGGTGAATCTCAGCCCTCTCCATCCCTCGGGTTATCGATGCCCCACGTATTAAACTATCACGGGATGGCCCCACCAAGGCTTAATCTTCCCACTCCTTATGCCATCTCGTGAAGGGCAGACCCTACGTCATACTCAACATGGCCTCGTCCTTGGACGGCAAGATCGCCCTTCGAGGCAAGAAGCCCCTGAAGCTCTCCTCCGAAGAGGACTTCGCCCGGGTCCACCAGTTAAGGAGCGAGTGCCATGCCGTCATGGTGGGCGTGGAAACGGTCTTGGCCGACGATCCAAAGCTGACGGTCAAGGAGGAACTCGTCCCTGGAGCCAGAAACCCTCTCCGGGTGGTCCTCGACTCCAACGGTCGCCTTCCGGAGAACTCCTCGATCCTAGACGGCAGAGCGGAGACCCTAGTGGTGACCTCCGAGGACTGCACCCGCGAATTCCCAAGAGCGGAGGTCCTGCGCTGTGGCAAGGGGAGGGTGAATCTCCCGGGTCTCCTGAGGGCCCTGGAGCAGAGAGGTGTCCAAAAGCTCCTCGTGGAGGGAGGTGGGACGGTGGCCTGGTCCTTCCTCAGAGGAGGACTTGTGGACCTCCTCCACGTCTACATCGCTCCTGTGGTACTGGGCGATGTGGAAGCGCCCAGTCTCTTCTCAGGGGCCACCGCGACTGACGTCGAGGACCTGCTGAGGATGAGGCTGCGGGAGGTCACAATCCTCGGTGGAGGGATTCTGCTCACCTTTCATCCTGAGTCCAGGGAGGACTGAAATGGGGAGTATTCCCAAGTTCCTCTGTGACCACATGCTGGGAACCCTGGCCCGATGGCTTCGCATACTCGGCTTCGACGCCTCCTATCCAGGGCCCCTTGGGGACGATGACCTTGTGTCTCTCGCGAGCCAGGAGGGGAGGGTTCTGCTGACCAGGGACAAGGACCTTGGCAACAGGAAGGGCATCAAGACGGTGTACATCTCCAGCGACCTCCTTGACGAGCAGATGGGGCAGGTCCTGCAGGAGATGAGCCTCACCATCGAAGACCCCATGAGTCGATGCCCCGTGTGTAACGATGTCCTCGCCAGAGTGTCCAAGGCGGAAGCACAGGGCAAGGTCCCAGCGGGGGTCTATGCCCGCCAGGAGGAGTTCTGGAGGTGTCCGGGCTGCGGGAAGTACTACTGGCAGGGCAGCCACTGGGAAAGAATGACAAAGAAGGTGGAGGAATACGAGGCCCTGACCCGGCGACGAGAATAGTACCGAAGGGGCAGACAATCGATGGAAACTCTGACACGGTCAAAAGCCTAATAAGTCGGCCTTTGTATACCCTCAAGGTCTTTGGATGGAAGGCGTCCTAGTCCTCGAGGACGGGAAGATGGCTAGAGGGCCTTCCTTTGGGGCCAAGGCCACAGTTTTCGGCGAGCTGGTCTTCAACACCAACATGACGGGCTACTGTGAGGCCCTGACGGACCCTTCCTACTGCGGCCAGATCCTAATGATGACCTACCCTCTCATTGGAAACTATGGCGTCGATCTCGACACCTTGGAATCCCGCCAGATTCAGGTGGAAGGTTTCGTTATCAAGGAGCTCTGGAGGGGTCCCTCCCACCCGAGTTCGGACATGAGTCTGGATGATTTTCTCGCGAGGGAGGACATCCCTGGGATTGAGGGTCTCGACACCCGAGAGCTGACGATCAAGACAAGGGTCCACGGCACCGTTAGGGCGGCTCTCTCCACCGAGGGGGCCGATGCGGACGAACTCCTGGAGGAGGTGAGGTCCCGTCCCTTTCCTGACGCCTACAACCTGGTGGAGAGGGTCACATGCTCCCGTCCCATCCGCCATCCGGGGAGAGGGCCCTTGAGGTTTGTCCTGGTGGACTGCGGTGTCAAGGGAAGCATCCTCTCCAACCTGCTGGACTATGGGGAGGTCCTTCAGGTTCCTTACACCACCTCGGCGGATGAGATATCCGCGTGGGAGCCCCACGGAGTCTTGGTTTCCAACGGTCCTGGAGACCCCGCCCACCCGGAGATGCTCTCCTCCGTCGTGCCAACCCTCAAGCGACTGGCGGAGGACTTCCCAATCCTCGGCATATGTCTGGGTCACCAGCTCCTCGGACTGGCCTTTGGGGCCAAGACCTACAAGCTGAAATTTGGCCATCGAGGGGGCAATCAGCCGGTCCACGACATTGACAAGGACAGGGTCTACATCACCTCTCAGAATCACGGCTTCGCCATATCGCAGGAAAGCCTGGGGGAGGAATTGCGGGTGACCCACCTCAACCTCAACGACAGGACCGTGGAGGGCTTCCGGCATGAGGCACTCCCAGTGCTATCCGTGCAGTATCATCCAGAGGCGAGCCCAGGTCCCCATGACAGCAAATACATCTTCAGAGAGTTTGTGAGGGAGGTGGAAAGCCACGCTGAGGCCAACAGGAGGTGAGGCCGTCGCCTAGGAGGGCGGACTTAGAGAAGGTCCTGGTCATAGGCTCCGGGCCGGTGGTGATCGGACAGGCGGCCGAAATTTCCTCAGGATACTGAGGGAACGGCAATTCGACTACTCCGGGAGCCAGGCCTGCAGGGCACTGCGAGAGGAGGGCATCAAGGTCGTCCTCGTCAACTCCAACCCTGCCACCATCATGACGGACCCAGACATGGCGGATGCCGTATACCTGGAGCCTCTGGAGCCATCCTTCCTGGAGAAGATTATCCAGCGGGAAAGGCCTCAGGGCGTCCTTTCAGGCATGGGAGGCCAGACAGCCCTGAACCTCTGCTCCGAGCTGGCGGAGAGAGGCGTGTTGGAGCGCTACGGCGTGGAAATACTGGGGACAAGGCTGGCGGCCATCGAGGCCTCCGAGAATCGCAACTCCTTCGCCTCTCTTATGAGAAAGATAGGAGAGCCCATTCCGAGGAGCTTTTCATGCAGCAGTCTGGAAGAGGCCAGACGAGCGGTCCATGAGCTAGGCGGCCTGCCCGTCATCGTGAGGGCCGCCTACACCCTCGGTGGTACGGGTAGCGGCATCATCTCCAGCCAGGAGGATCTTGAGAGAGTCGTCTCCATAGGCCTAGCCTATTCCAGGATCCACCAGGTTCTGGTGGAAGAATGTGTCCTGGGCTGGAAGGAGTACGAGTACGAGGTGATGCGGGACGGGGCGGACAACTGCATCACCGTCTGCTCCATGGAGAACCTGGACCCCATGGGTCTCCACACGGGGGAGAGCATCGTCGTGGCCCCGGCCCAGACCCTCAGGGACAGGGACCACCAGATCCTTCGGAGCGCCGCTCTCAAGATAATCAGGGCCCTGGGCATCGAGGGCGGATGCAACATCCAGTTTGCCGTCCACCCTGAGACCTACGAGTACAGGGTCATCGAGGTCAACCCCCGCGTCTCCCGATCCTCAGCCCTGGCATCCAAGGCCACCGGTTATCCAATAGCTCGCATCGCGGCCAAGATTGCTGTGGGTCTAAGGCTCGACGAGATACCGAACCAGGTCACCCAGAAAACCCTGGCCTCCTTCGAGCCTTCCCTGGACTATGTGGTAACCAAGATCCCCCGTTGGCCCTTCGACAAGTTCCCCATGGTCGACAAGAGACTCGGCACCCAGATGAAGTCCACGGGAGAGGTCATGGCCATCGGCAGGACCTTCGAGGAGTCCCTCATGAAGGCCATACGGTCCCTGGAGGTGGGAAAGGTGGGGCTGGAGCCTGAGGAGCTGGAAGAATCGGCCCTCGTGGAGGAACTGCAGCGGCCCACGGACATGAGGATCTTCGCCATAGCTGAGGCCTTCCGGAGGGAATACCCGGTGGAAAGGGTGGCAGCCCTGACCCTTTGGGATCCCTTCTTCCTGGAGAGGATAAGGAGGCTGGTGGCGCTGGAGACCTCCCTCCGTAGAGAGGGCCTCACCTCCACCAACGTGCAGCGGGCCAAGGCCTCCGGTCTTCCCGATGATTACATCGCGCTCCTCGCGGGCTCGAGTCGGGAGGAGGTGGAGAGGCTCAGGAAAAGGGCCTGCTTCAAGGTCGTGGACACCTGCGCGGGCGAGTTCGAGGCCACCACTCCCTACTACTACTCCACCCACGGGGATGCCAACGAGTTGTCGCCGGCTTCAGGTCGCAAGGTACTCATCGTCGGCTCTGGCCCAATTCGCATATCCCAAGGCATTGAGTTCGACGGCTGCTGCGTCCATGGCGTCATGGCCCTCCGTGAGGAGGGATGCGTGGCCATCATCATCAACAGCAATCCCGAGACGGTCTCCACGGACTTCGACGTCTCGGACCGCCTCTACTTCGACCCCCTGACCCTCGAGGATGTCCTCAACGTCATCGAGCTGGAGCAGCCGGAAGGGGTCATCCTGCAGTTCGGGGGTCAGACGTCCGTCAACCTGGCCGTTCCCCTCCAAGAGGCCATTGAGGGAAGGGGAATCCCCACGCGTATCCTGGGCACATCTCCCGATTCCATAGACAAGGCCGAGGATCGGGCCCGCTTCTCCAGCCTCCTCAAGGAGCTAGGCATCGAACAGCCTCCTTTCGCTACCGGCTACTCCTTCGAGGATGTGAGGGAGATCGCCTCCAGCATCGGATATCCCGTCTTGGTCAGACCCTCCTACGTCCTGGGCGGGAGAGGGATGGAGGTGGTCCACAGCGAAGGGGAGTTGGAGAGGCTAATGAGGAGGGCAGTAGAGGTTTCCAGGGACCACCCCATCTTGGTGGACAAGTTTCTCACCCATGCGGTGGAGGTGGACGTGGACGCGCTGTGTGACGGGGAGGACGTATTCATAGGCGGGATACAGGAGCATATCGAGGAGGCAGGGGTCCATTCCGGGGACGCGGCCTGCGTCCTCCCTCCTCAGACCATGTCGACCGAGATCCTGGCGGAGATAAGGAGCATTACCGAGAAGATATGCAAAGGTCTGAGGGTGGTAGGCCTCATCAACCTGCAGCTGGCCGTCAAGGATGGGACAGTGTACGTCCTCGAAGCCAATCCCAGGGCCAGCAGGACGGTGCCCTACGTTTCGAAGGCCATCGGAGTACCCCTCGCCAAGGTGGCCACGAAGGTCATGTTGGGCCACAAGCTCAGGGACCTAGGTTATGTGGGCGAAGCGAAGGTAAAACATGTGGCAGTCAAGGTCCCTGTCTTCCCCTTTCAGAAGTTGCCGGGCGTGGACAGCATTCTGGGGCCGGAGATGAAGTCAACAGGGGAGGTGATAGGCCTCGATTCCAATCTCGGAAAGGCCTACTACAAGGCCCTGATTGCCGGGGGCAGCAGCCTACCCTTGAACGGATCGGTTTACATTACCGTGAGGGACGAGGATCAGCCCCACGTCGTCGAGATAGCCTCCCGCTTCGCAGCCCTGGGACTGCGGATATTCGCCACCAAGGGGACAGCTTCCACCCTCCGGGAGGCGGGGATCCCCGTGGAGACCGTGTACAGGATCAGCGAGGCTATGCAGCCTGACGCCATCAGCCTGATGCGAGGCGGAGCCATTCACCTGATAATTAACACGCCTACGGAGACCTCCGGAGCCAGGAGGGATGGCTTTATGATGAGACGGCTCGCAGTGGATCTGAACATCCCCTTCATCACGACCCTAGAGGCGGCCAGGGCTGCGGTGGAAGCCATAGAGAGGGCGAAGAGCGGGAACCTATCCGTCAAACCAATCTCCGAATACGCTCCTGTCCCAGGAAAAGGTTAAAGGAGTCCCCTCCGCTACTCGCATCGATGAGAGGGTCGTCCCTCCTCTCCATCCTGATGTTCATAGTCGGGGCCGCCCTCCTGTATCAGGGCATCAGGATGGGGCAGGGCGAAGTGTACCTCGTTGTTGTATTCCCGGTATTCGTCCTCAGCGGTCCTGTATCGCTCCTCGGAGCGCTTCTGATCTTCGTGTCCGCCTTCGTTGCTTTCTTGTCCCTAGCGGGATTCTTCTCGGGGAGGCTAGGGGCTGCCCTCGAAGGTCTGGAGAGGACGCCCCGATCCACGGAGCAATTGGAGCCGAAGGTAAGGAAGCGACGGTTCGGTGGCTTTCTCTTGCTGGGTCCCATCCCGGTGGTTTTCGGCTCCGATGTTAAGATAACCACCGCCATGCTCGCCCTCGCTGTTGTCCTCACGGTGGCTCTTCTCTTCCTGTTCCTACTCTCATGAGGAGGTTTTCGGATGAAGGTGATGGTGGCAGACAAGCTGGATGACGAGGCCCTCAACGCCTTGAGGAAACACTTCGAGGTGACGGCTGAGGAGGTATCCCCGGAGGAGCTCCTGAAGGTGGTCTCAGGCTACGAAGCCTTAATCGTCAGGTCTAGGACGAAGGTGACCCGAGAGGTCCTGGAGAGGGCTACGAAGATGAAGGTGGTTGCGCGGGCGGGCGTTGGCGTGGACAATATTGACGTCGAGGTGGCCACCGAGAGGGGAATCATGGTGGTTAATGCCCCCGCCGGTAGCACTCAGTCGGTGGCGGAACTGACCCTGGCTCTCATGCTCTGTCTCGCCCGAAGAATCCCTGAGGCCAACGCGAGCCTTAAGGAGGGTCGATGGGAGAAGAGCCGGCTCAAGGGATCGGAGCTCTGCGGCAAGGTCCTGGGCCTGGTGGGTTCTGGGAGGATTGGCAGTCAGGTGGCAATCTTCTGTCAGACCCTGGGAATGTCAGTAGTGGCCTTTGATCCCTATCTGCCAAAGGAGGCGGCGTCTGAAAAGAACATACGGCTAACGACCCTGGAGGAGGTGCTTCGGGTGAGCGATTTCGTGAGCATCCACGCGGCCCTCACGGAGGAGACCCGCCACATGATATCCTATCCTCAGCTACAGAAGATGAAGAGAACTGCCTACCTGATCAACTGCGCCCGGGGCCCCATCGTGGACGAGGAAGCCCTGGCAAGAGCTCTCACGGAAGGACTGCTAGCGGGAGCGGGACTGGATGTCTACGAAAAGGAGCCACCTTTGGGGAGTCCCCTCCTCGGGCTCGACAACGTAGTGCTGACCCCCCACCTCGGTGCATCCACCCGGGAGGCTCAGAGGAGGACGGGGCTTATGGCCGTGGAACAGGTCGTCAAGGCCCTTTCCAGTCAGGTGCCGGAGTCCCTGATCAATCGAGAGGTCCTAGACCGCTGACGCCTCCCTCCGCGCCGCCTCTAAAATGTCAACGCCTTCCCGCCTTGCCTTCTCCCTGAGGTCCCCCACTAGCTGAAGATACTCCTCATATTCCTGGCCGTGACGGCGCAGGGTGCGGCCCAGGGCCCTCTCGAAGGTCTCGTTCTTGTGGAGGTCCTTGATGGCTTCCATGAGGATTCGCGCTCTTTCTTCCGAAACCATACCCCTAGTTCCCCCTAACTTCAACCGAGGAGTTCATCGCTCCTCGACAACCTTCAGGAAGTTCTTGAAGATATCATAGCCGTGCTGGGTATGCTCCACCTCGGGGTGAAATTGCACGCCGTAGAGGGCCCTGTCGACGTGCTGCATGGCCTGAACCGCACAGTTCTCCGAGCTTGCCAACTTCTTGAAACCCTTCGGCGGTATGGTGACCTCGTCATTGTGGGACTCCCAGACGACGATCCTGTTTGGAAGGCCGACGAAGAGGTCTCCGGGGTCCTCTATGACCACCTCAGTTTTCCCGAACTCAGGGACTTTGGCGGGCTTGGCCTCACCGCCGAAATGAAGGGCCATGAACTGATGGCCGGCGCAGATGCCCAGGATGGGGCAACCCGCCTCATCCAGGTATTCACCGTTCCGCCCCATCTTGGAAGGGTCGATGCCGACGCGGGGCGCCCCGCCCGAGAGGACGAGCCCGTCCACCTCAAGCTCGTTCACAGGTGTATCATTGGGAACAATCTTCGAGTTAACTCCCAGATCGCGAAGGACACGCCACTCCCTGTGGGTCCACTGGCCACCGTTATCGACTACGTAGACCTCCATTTCTCCGTCGAAGGGCTCTTCGATAGAAATACCTTAGGGTACGAGCCTACTCCCACTCGATGGTCCCCGGAGGTTTGTTAGTGATGTCGTAGACCACCCGGTTTACGGCCTTTATCTCGTTGGTTATTCTGGTGGAGATTCTACCCAGAACATCGTGGGGTATCTCCGAATAGGAGGCGGTCATACCGTCCACCGACTCCACGGACCTGATGGCTACGGTATGTCCATAAACCCTCACGTCTCCCTCCACCCCTACCGTTCTCAGGGGCAGGAGGACGGCGAAGTACTGCCAGGGCCTTGTCATAGCACCCTTCTCGCAGGCCCTCTCAAGTTCCTCCTCTACGATAGCGCAAGCCCTCCTGATAATGTCCACCTTCTCAGGCGTGACCTCGCCCAAGACCCTCACCGCAAGCCCGGGCCCCGGGAAGGGCTGCCTCTCAGAGACCTGGATTCCTAGAGCCCTTGCCACCTTCCTCACCTCGTCCTTGTAGAGGTCTCGCAGGGGCTCCACCACCCGGAGGGTCATCCCGGAGGGAAGGCCAGCCACGTTGTGATGGGTCTTTATCCTGTCCCTGAGCTGTCCTCCGCTCTCGATCCAGTCAGGGGCTATCGTGCCCTGGATCAGGTACTCAGCCCCAATCCCCTTGGCCTCCACTTCGAAGAGTCTGATGAAGGTGTTCCCTATGACCTTCCTCTTCTCCTCAGGATCGTCAATGCCCCCTAGGGCCTTGAAGAAGTGATCCGAGGCTTCTACCACCGTGTAGTTCACGCCCAGGGTGCCGAGGATTCTCTCCACGTCCTCCCTCTCCCCCATCCTCATCAGTCCCGTGTCGACGTAGACCGCCAGCAGGTCCTTCCCCAAGGCCCTGGCAGCCAGAACTGCGGCCGTCGTGCTGTCCACACCTCCCGAGACGGCTATGACGGCCTTTCCACTGACGGCCTCCCTCAAATGCTCCACTGCCTCAGGAATGAACTCCTCGGGTGAGAACATCTAGCCCCCTACCTCCCGGGAGTCCCGGGCTACTCCCTCCGCCACCTTCTCCCGATAGCTCCGCAGCTTCTCCCCGAGCTCAGGGACCGAGAGGGCCAGGATCTCAATGGCCAAGAGGGCGGCGTTCTCAGACCCGTCCAGGGAAACGGCCGCTACAGGCACTCCGGGGGGCATCTGGCTCACGGAGAGGACGGAGTCCAGGTTAAGCTTACCACTCAAGGGAACACCGATGACGGGTCTTGTGGTGAGGGAGGCTATGGCTCCAGGAAGGGCTGCCGACATCCCAGCCATGGCGATGAAGACTTTGACCTCTGACCGTTCAACGATTTGCCTCAACCTTTCAGGAGTCCGGTGGGCCGAGGCGACCTTCAGCTCCGCCTTTACCCCGAACTCCTCCAGGACCTGAAGCGCCTTCCTTCCCCTTTCGATGTCGCTGATGCTGCCGAGAACGATAAGGACGTCCATCTCTGCTCTAGGGTAGGGGTCCTCCAGAAATAAAGGTTTCAGAGGCTCACTTCAACGTGGACCTCCACGGGCTCAGGAGATGTGTTCTGCCACATTAGGTAGAAGTGGTCCTTCCGCGGGCTTTCAAAGGTCCCCTTGGACTCTGACCCCCGGTGCCTCTCGAAGTAGTCTACGGACTTCTCCCGGTGGGCGTGGATGTTGAAGTCCACCTCCCTCTCGGCCTGCCAAGAGTAGGCTATGGTCTGCCCTTCCTCCAAGGGCACCATTAGCTCTGCAAAACTCTCTGGATGGCCTTTGGCTTCGAGGGAGAACCCCTTCTCAAAGCCGCCCTCATCCGGCAAAAACTCCATCAAGGGGATGCCCCGGCCTTATGACTTCATGATGGCCAAGAGGAAGAGACCAATGGCCAGCATCGCTCCGATGGCCGCCGCCGCGATGACGGCGATACTCTGTAGGACAACCGTCAGCATGGACCATCCCATGGACAGCCCCGGTAGGAGCTTCGGGCTGGAGAAGCCGCCCAAGTAGGCCCACACTACGCCGAAGCCGAAGCCGCCTCCTAGGAGACCTCCTCCTATCTTCCTGCTCTTCCCGCTCCCGAAGTAGGCGGTAAAGGCCCCCGTAATGACCAGGAAGAGGGAGAAGGTAAGAACTAGGATGGTCACAAAGGTCCAGGCGTCGATCGCGTTGAATTCTGCCATTTCCTACCCCCGTACGTCTTCAGAACTGAATCCCCGTCAGGGTTTTCGTGTCGATCACTCCCTGGATAGTCCTGATCTTGTCTACCACTATCTGGCCGAGGACGTTGAAGTCGTCCGCCTCGATCTTGGCTATCAAGTCATACTCTCCGAAGAGGGGATGCAGCTCCTTTATCTCCTTGATCTTGGAGAGGGCGTTGTAGACCTCGTGCTCCTTTGCGGGTGCAGTGCTTATGAGAACGAACCCGATGGCCATGCCCAATCTCCGACGGGTAAAGTTGCGGTCCTCCTATAAAGCTTTCCACTCGCTTTTCGTGACCTCTAACCGCCTTCGAAGTCTTGCACGGGATTCGGGTACACCCAGACAAAGGGTGTAGAAGCCTCAATTTCCTTTCGCCCCTTTTCTGGGTCGCCGAAAGCATCTCAGGATTTCACAACTTGCTTGACCTTGCCTTGAAAGTCCCGTGCTCTCCGCAGAGCATCCTCCCAGTAGGGGAGCCGGTCTTGAGGTCCGCCGCCCTCGACGCAGAAACTAGCGACTGCTGCCCCCAAGAGGCCGCACTGAGCCAAGTCTAAATCCCTCTGCAATCCGGCGTAGAAGCCCGCTCTGTAGGCGTCGCCGGCTCCTGTAACGTCCCCCGCCCGCGCCGGGGGGATGCAGGGGATCTTCCACGCAGCCTCCCCAGTGTAGACGACGCTTCCCTCCCGACCTTTGGTAAGGATGACGGTCTCCACGTACTCTAGGAGTTCCCCCGGCTCTTTGAGACCCGTGAATTCAAAGGCCTTCCTGAACTCATGGGGATTCCCGAAGAAGATGTCCGACTGCCGGAGGATGTGCAGGAAGTCTTCTTCAGCATAGACGTAGTGGATTTCCTGAGAGGGGTCGAAGGCTATGCGACGTCCCAGTCGTCGGGCAAGCTCCATTACTTTCCTGTAGTACGCTGGCCGACCCGTCCCTATGTGGATGAGCTCGCTGCTCTCCACAGTGTGATTAAGCACGGGGAGGCCCGAGGGGTCCTCCATGGGCCCTTGGTCGATTATTGCCACCTGGTCCCCCTCGGGGGCCGAGAAGATCCAGGCGGTGGGCGTGTGGTTTCCCGGCACTTTTCGAAGGTCCGTCAGGTCGATGCCCTCCGACCGCAAAGCCTCATGGTAGTCATCGGGGAAGTCCTCTCCAACGAAGGAAGCTAGTGCCGTCCTGACGCCCAGACGGGCGGCTCCCCGGGCGATGTTTCCAGCGGTGCCTCCGAAATATCTTCTCCTCTCCTTCACCGGCACGGTGGTGTTGGGGTCTGGAAGCTTGGGAACCCTGAAGATGAAGTCTAGGACCACGTGGCCAAAGACTCCGAGGAAGTTCAAGGTTCATCCCCTTGAATCAGGTCATCCAGGACCCTATACGCCTCCCACAGGTCCGAGACGACGTAGTCGGCCGTGAAGCGGCCTCTCTCCCGAGTGACAAGGATGCTCGGAAGTCCTACAGCCGCCGCTCCTAGGGCGTCACGCTCTGGAGAGTCGCCTACGTACACCGCTTCCTGGGGAGCGCACATGGCCTTTGAAAGGGCTCGCTTGAAGATGGTCTCGTGAGGCTTGGCCACACCGACCTCGTCGGACGTCGTGATGGAGTCAAAGTAGCCCTCGATGGGGAAGGCCCAAAAGCACATCTGGAGGAAGTCCTCATCGATGTCGGAGATCAGCCCAAGGTGATGGCGTCTCACGCGGAGGGCCTCAAGGACTTCCAGGGCCTCCGGGAAGAGCCGCAGCCATCTGAGATGTTCCCGCCAGTAGGCTCTCAGAAACGCCCTCCAGTGTCCCTCCGTCATGACGATGCCTTCACGCCTCAGCATGGAGGCGACGACCTCCCTGGTTATTTCGTCCCCGGACCTCCAGGTGGTTCCGAGGCCCTGAAGCCTCTCCTCGTGCATTCTCGTGTAGAGCGAGAGCATCTCCTCCGGATCTGAGGATAGGCCGGCGGCATCTCCCAGGGCCTTCATCATCTCCCGATGGGCCCTCCTATCGCTCTCGGGATCCATGAGGGTCCCACCCAGATCCAGGAAGATCGCCCTGAGGGGCATCTACGTTCCTGCCTTCCAGCTGGAGATGTACGCTCTCTGATCTTCCGTCATGGAATCGATCTTCACGCCCAGGGTTTGGAGTCTGATCCTTGCAACCTCTTCGTCGACCTCCCCTGGCACAGCATACACCTGCGACTTCATCTTGGAATGATGCTTGGTGAGATGGAGTACTGAGAGGCCCTGGAGGGCGAAGCTGGTATCCATGATCTCCACCGGATGCCCCTGTCCTGCCACGAGGTTGATGAGCCTACCCTCACCCAATAGGTAGACCCTCCTCCCTCCCTCTAACAGATACTCCTCCACATGTTCCCGTACCCGTCTGCGGGACGAGCTCAGCGCTTCCAGGTCTTTTCTGGATATCTCCACGTCGAAATGGCCAGCATTGGCCAGCACGCAGCCATCCTTGAGGACCTTCAGGTGCTCCTTCCGGAGCACATCCTTCACGCCGGTGGCCGTCACAACGAAGTCCGAGGTCCTGGCGGCCTCTTTCATGGGCATCACCTCGAAACCGTCAAGTCTGGCCTCCACCGCCCGAACGGGGTCCACCTCCGTCACCTTAACGTGGGCGCCCATGCCCCGGGCTCTGAGGGCTATGCCCCTGCCGCACCACCCATATCCCGCGACGGTGAAGTGCTTCCCGGCCAGCAGAAGGTTTGTGGCCGTCATTATCCCGTCCAGGGCCGACTGGCCAGTACCGTATCGGTTATCGAAGAGGTACTTCATACGGGCGTCGTTGACGTCGATTACCGGGAATCTGAGCGCCCCTTCCCTCTCCATGACTCTCAGCCGCATCACCCCCGTTGTGGTCTCCTCGCTCCCCCCTCTGACCTCATCCAGAAGCTCCCTCCTCTCGGTGTGCAGCAGGTAGGTAAGGTCCCCGCCATCGTCCACGATGATGTTCGGTCTTGCTTCCAAGACTCCTTGAAGGCTCTCGTAGTACTCCTTTCTGGACTGCCCCCTCCTGGCGAGGCTCTCCAGGCCGTGCCTCTCCCTTAGCGCCGCCACCACGGTGTCGTCGGTGGTTAAGGGGTTGCAGGATGTCAACGCAACCTGAGCTCCGGCCTCGCGGAGACGCAGGGCAAGCACGGCGGTTTTGGCCTCCACGTGCATGGCCATGCCTATCCGCCACTTCTCCAGGGACTTCTCCTCCACCATCCCCCTGGTGGCCTCCAGAAGGACGGGCATATGGTCCCTGGCCCACCCTATCCTCAGATCTCCCTTCTCCACCTCTTCCATGAGGGAGCCATAGACGGCAAGGGTATATGGCTTTCCGCGGTCCGCCGTATGGATAAATAGGCGGAGGCCGTAGAATGCGGCATGAGGTTTGAGGGACAAGTGGCGACCGTGACCGGGGGCACAGGAGCCCTGGGTCGATACGTTGTGAAAGCCTTCATGGAGGAGGGCGCCAGGGTGGCGGTGAGCTACTTCATCGATGAGGAGCTGTCAGAGCTGAAGGAGATGCTCGGCGATCGGAGCTCGTCTCTGAAGGCCTACAAGGTGGACGTGACGACTGAGGAGGAGGTCGAAGGCTTCACGTCCCAGGTCATGCGGGATTTTGGCTCCATCGACATCCTAGTCAACGTCGTCGGCGGCTACATGGGTGGCATCCCTGTGGCCAAGACCTCCCTAAAGGACTGGGATTTCATGATGAATCTCAACCTGAAGTCCGCCTTCCTCTGCTGCCGCTCGGTCGTGCCCCATATGGAGAGGCGGGGTCGTGGAAGGATCATCAATGTTTCCTCCAGGACGGGTCTGGAGGGAGAGGCGGAACACGCCCCCTACAGCATCTCCAAGGCGGGGATTATGAGGCTCACGGAGACGCTGGCAGAGGAGTTGAAGGAGAAGGGAATAAACGTGAACTGCATCATGCCTAGCATCATAGACACTCCTGCCAATCGTCAGGCCATGCCCAAGGCGGACTTCTCGAAGTGGCCAAAGCCCTGGGAGGTGGCTAGGGTCATCCTATTCCTGGCCTCCGATGATGCGGCGTTGCTTCACGGTGCGTCGATACCGGTCTACGGCCTCTCATAGGTCAAGAAACTCCGGTAACGTAACGGAGATGCAAGGTGTCGATGCCGGCCCCTGCCAAGCTGTTACCAGCCCTGATATCCTGCACGAAAGTTTTAATTCCGCCTCCTTCGAAGGCCCTGTGAGGCATTCAAATGCAGGAGCCCTTTGAAGACGACTATGAGACTGAGGAAATCTCAGATGCGGTGAAGAGCTCCCTTTCAAAGATGAAGGTAAACGAGCTCAAGTCCTTTGCCGAGGAACACGGCATAGACATATCCGGTCTGAAGGCAAAGCCGGATTTGGTGGACGCCATCGCCCTCTATCCCGGGATCGCCAGGATTCTGGAGGATGAGCATGAGGTTCCGGAAGAGGAAGAGACTTTGCCGAGTTTCCTCCAGGAGGAACCCGAGGAGGCCCCTCCAGAAGAGCCTGAGGAACCGGAACCCGAGACCAGGGTTCCAGCCCTGAGTGAGAGGGTAAAGCAGGCCCTGAAGGCGAGTGTCGACTTCTCCACCGTCGAGCACTACCTGTCGGAGGCGGCGACGAAGTTCAAGGAGAGGAACTACGACGCTGCCGTTCAGACGGCCAAAGATTCGGTGTTCAAGATTGAGGAGAAGGTCTCGGACTTCGTGGAGGCGAGCTGGGCCTTTGCCATCGCCTCCGCCCAGCGCATCCTAGACACGTCAAACAAGTCCTCCAAGGCCGCAAAGGAGGCCAAGAGGTGCCTCGACGAGGCCACTGAGGCCTTCAAGGACAGCTCCTTCATCAGGGCTCCTGAGATCCTGCAGGACCTTGGAGCCGCGGCCCTGAACCTGTACTCTTACGAGATGGACAGGGCTCGAGAGCACGTGGCTTCCCAGGAGAAGGCCCTGGAGGATGTCAAGGCCATGGGGGGCGACGTCGCCACTGCCAGCACCATGCTCAGCAGAGCGGCGGAGGCCCTCGGAAGCAACCACAGGGCCAGCTATCTTGACATGATCGCCGAAGCGAACACCCTCGTGGAGAGGGCTCGCCACAACAGGATTGGAGAGATCAAGGAGGCTGCTGATTCTGTGGATTCCGTGATTCAGGAGGCGAGCTCCATTGGGGCCGACGTAGGCGAGGCTTCCCGACTCATTGAGGACGTCAGAAGGGCGATTGACTCGGAAGATTTCGTAAGTGCCGATGACTTGGTGGCGAAAGCCGAACAGGTGGCCTTGCAGTCCCAGAAGTCCCACATTGACCGGGTCTCCCAGATGAGGGACCAACAGATCGAGAAGGTGAAGGATCTTATCGGCCAGATAAAGCCCCTCATCGACAAGGCCAAAACCCAGGGCTTACAGGCTGGCGAAGCCGTGGAGGACCTCAGGGCGGCAGTGGAGCACGTGAACGCCGGTGATTACGTCAACGCTCTCTTGAGGGCGAAGAGGTCCTACCAGGCAGTGAAGGCCTTCAAGAGCAAGCAGGAGGCCAAGGAGCTGGAGACGACCACCATCAAGGCAGAGGAGACGGTGGAGGTCAAAGGAGCCGAGCCTGTCGAGGAGCCTGCAGAGGAACCGGAAACCACATGCGTCCACTGTGGCTCCAAGAATGTCGATGTGGGAAGCCGGGGCAAAGCCAGGTGTATGGATTGCGGTAAGAAGTTCAGGGTCTAGGCCGCCGTTGCGGGACCTAATCCTTCTTCACCCTTATCCTAGTGTCCAGGAAGAGCTCGCCTTCGTGGGCCTCCCTTGAATGCCTCCAGGCCTCAATGTATGTGCTGAACTCGGGGATGTTGTTGCACTTCAGGCATATGTAGGTCTTCTGAGTTGCCATGTCTCGCCCCGTCTACCAGTCCTAGCTAGCGCCACCAGAAAAGGTTTTCGTCGTGGTAATCGGGGACCTCAGCCCCTATCCCAGTAGGGACGGGTGGTTATGAAGGTCATCTTGGCATCCATGAGGTCCCGGTAGAAGTCTTCGTCCCGGTCGTGCATCTTGGCTAAAATTCTGCTCGCCGTCTGCGGCCCGATGCCGTATACACACTGCGCCAGGATGGCCCTGCGACCATAGGAAAGGACCATGTCCGCCGATTGCCTCGTTCGGGCCAGGACCTTCAACTCCTCCTCCTTCAACTCCTCTCTAGCCAGCTTCTTCAGGAGGCAAGTGCGGATGTAATCACTCCACCATTGCACAAGGCCTAGCAACCCCGTCTCGCAGTTTGGGCACCGGGGCCTGTCCTCTATCTCCTTGACCAAGAGCCCTTCCTGAAGGCTCCCGCACTCCATGCATAGCAGGTTTACCAGCTCGTGCTCCAAGTACTTCCTCATCCTCTCAAGGTTGTCAGTCCCCTCGGCATCCGGGGAGAAGAGTTCGGGGGCCTCGATGTACCTCCGAACGATGGGATAGCCCAGCGGTGTCGGCCTTTCGCCCCTGTAGGTGGAAATCGACAACTCATCATCGCCGATTCGTCGGTAAAGCTCCAGCAGTCCCTGGAAGTCTAGGTGGTTATGCAACACCTCCCTCACCGTCTCCTGGTAGATGGGAGTCTCCCGGAAGCGGACAGGCATCTCTTTCAGCTCATCGGATGGGAGGAAGAGCCCCCTCTTCAGAGCTCCGAACCTCTCGGCTATGAACTTCATGTAGTAGCCGAAGGCGGTCCTCTCGTGGAGCACCGTCTCGAGAAGCCTTGACAGCTCCCCCTCTTCCAGGTGGAACAGCCCCTGGACGAGAGAGTCTAAGTCCACCTCCCCCACATCCACCGTAAGCTCCATCAGGACTCGATAGCCGTCCGACCACCAGAAGCGAAGGAGGTCCTCCCGAGCGAGGATTTCCTCCAACACCTCCCCGAGGGTATAGTTGAGCCTGTCTCCCAGGTGAGAATGGACTATGACGTACCGGTCGAAACCCTCCACCAGAATGAGCCCATCCGTCGGTACGCCTGCTCCCACCTCCCTCTGGGACCTTACCTCCTTCAGCATCCTCCTGATGGCAGCCCTCTCCGTGAGCCACGTCTTCCTTATGCCATCCACTGCGGCCTCCAAATCCTCCGTTGCCGCAGCCTCTGCCAGTTCCCTCCTCAGCCTCCCCACGCCTTGGGCGAGGTCGAAGGGAATGGGCAGGAGCTCACCATCCCAGCGGGCCAGTAGAGCCCTGGGATCGGCCACGGCGTTGACGTAGACGTATCCATCCTCCGCTATCTTCTCCATAGTCCAAGCCCGTCCCCGGACGATGAAGTTCAGACCCACCCTGCCCTTCTTGGCCATGAACTCGTCTCCCAGGAGGCCAACCTTCCTCTGAGTTGCCAGGTCTACCACTGGCCAGCGCCTCTCATCGGGGATGGTGGATAGGTTCTCGAAGTAGTACATCCTCCCCTTGGAGGTCATCACCAGATCCTCCCCCTCCTCCCTCAGAATCCTCAGCTTGGAGAGGAACTCCACCACGGATCGGAAGTCGGCCTCCGAAAGGCCGCCGTAGGGATACGCTCCCCCGATGATCCCGTGGACGTCACGCATCTTTCCTCGGCCCCCGAAATCCAGGACGCATCCCACTACTTGATGGGCCAAGACGTCCAGGGGTGCCTGGGGAACCGCCACGGGCTCCACGAGTCCTGCATGAGCCCTAAGGATGGCCGCAACGGATTCCAAGACCTCCTCCGTGGACAGGACAAGAAGGACACCCTCCGAGGCCCTGTCCAGAGTGTGACCGGAGCGTCCCACTCTCTGGACGAGGCTGGCCACCTGGCGAGGCGACATGTACTGGATGACGAAGTCTACCGACCCGATGTCTATGCCGAGTTCTAGGGTGGAGGTGCAAACCAGGGCCCGCAGGCTCCCTGCCTTGAACTCCTCCTCCGTCCTGACCCTTTCCTCCCGGGGGAGAGACCCATGGTGAACCTCGATGCCCTTGTAGAATAGGTTGAACTTGGAGACCAGGTTCTCAGCGTTGACCCTGCTGTTGACGAAGACTAGGACCGCCTCGTGTTCCTCGACCTGCTCTGCAATCCGGTTGAGGACGGCCGCCTGCTCGGGCGAGGTGTAGAGCATGCGAGCCAACTCATAGTCGTCCTCGACAGGTTCTGGTAGTTCCACGAAGTATCTTACCTCCTTCTCGGCCCCCACCTGCAGGACCCGTACCCGGGACCCGCGGCCTCCTAGGAAGGTCGCGAGCTCGGAGGGGTTTCCCACGGTGGCGGAAAGGCCCAACACCTGGAAGTCCCCTGCTAGCTTCCTCAGCCTCTCTAGACCGATTGTCAGCTGGGAGCCTCGACGGTTGCCGGCTATCTGATGAAGCTCATCTACCACTACCCACCTCACCCCTTGGAGGTGCCGTCTCATGACCTTTCCTGGCAAGATGGCCTGGAGGGTCTCAGGCGTTGTTACGAGCATATCCGGCGGCTTGGAGGCCTGACGCCTCCTCTCCTTGGCTGGCGTGTCGCCGTGTCTAACATCCACGGAGAAACCAAGGGCTCCTGCCCACTGATCGATCCTCCTGAGCATATCCCTGTTGAGGGCCCTCAGGGGGGTAATGTAGAGGAGGGAGATGCCTCCCTGCCCGCCTGCCTCTCGGAGAAGGTCGAAGACGGGCAGTAGAACGGCCTCCGTCTTTCCACTGCCCGTGGGTGCGATGAGGAGCAGATTCTCCCCCGCCATGACCAGAGGGATGGCGGCTTCCTGGGGAGGCGTGGGCCTCTCGATCCCCATGTCCCGGAGAAGATTCACCAGCTTCGAGGATAGCCTCGAGAAAGAACCCCTGGACATCTCTCCTGAAGAACTTCGCGTGACTATAAGAACCCGCTGTCCGGTCGCGTGTGAAACCTCTAAGTAAGGGTTGTGGCCATACCATCGTCCCGAGCCGTGCGTGAATGAAAGCGTGGGAGGAGGATCTGAGCAGGAGGCTGGTTCCTGATGACCGGGATCTGCTCGAGGACGCTCCTGCGGCTGCCGTGGCCCTCATCCTCAGGAGACGCGACGGTCCGGAAGTCCTCCTGATAGAGCGGGTCCACAGGGAAGGAGACCCGTGGTCTGGGCAGGTTGCTCTCCCTGGAGGGATGAAGGCCCCCCATGATGTTTCTCTGTCCGCCATCGCTAGGAGGGAGACCATGGAGGAGGTCTCCGTTGACGTGGGGAGGTCTTGCCTCCTCCTTGGCAGGCTGCCGGATATCCGGCCTGTGAATGTACCGGAACTGGTTGTATACCCCTTCGTCTATTCCCTCCAGACGGATGTCCTGGCGATGGCAGGGGAGGAGGTGCGGGGAGCCTTTTGGACACCTTTGGCCGAGATCAGGAGATCGGAGGCCACGAGGAGAGTGGAGGTCCGAGGCCGCGAGATCATGGCGCCCTCCTTTCTCCACGAAGAGAGAATCATATGGGGACTCACCTATCGCATCCTTGTTACCCTTTTTGACCTAGGGGTCGGGCTGTAGATAATCAATATGGTTAGGTTTTTCCTAATATGGTTTTAGACAATCAAAAATAGTCTCTTTGTCAATTAGGGTGACCGTTCACTGGCCTCCAGAGAGCGGCCTGCTGCGGGAGGTGCTCCTCGCCTAAATGGCAACTTTCCGGGCCCAGCAATCAAGGGGCTCGGGCGGCCCCTCCACGCCTCAAAGCTTCCCCCGTCGGGCTGTACCTTCAACGGGAAGTTCGGCAGGATCATGTAGCCTTCCTCAAGGCTACCGAGGATTGTGCACTTCGAGGTGCCCCAGTACCAGTAGTAGTAGGAGACGTAGGCGCATGTGATGGAGTCGAGGAGGTCTTCATACTGCTTCCTCTGCACCTCTTCCATCTCGTCCAGCTCGATTTGCAGGAGGTCCTCTCGAACCGCCATGGCAGGCCGCGCACCTACGAGGCTACGTAGATGGCTCTGGTATTCTCGGAAAGCATCCCTTCGGACACCCCAGGGCCTGGTTGAACCCCTTGCCTTGTACGGGAGCCGCTCTGACAGACCGAAGAGAACTACGGCGGCCGCGTGGGGATAGGTCTCGAAGAAGCCCGACATGGATTCTCGGTGTTGTGGAGCCGTGGCATGATGGTACCCCCGTCCCGTCAACTTCCTAGCTAGCCTCTCCCCCTGGAATCCATCATAGCGGGCTAGGTTGCTCCGGTTGACGGGATGGACCCCCGCCTTGTAGTTTCTGAAGAGGGATGTGGCGGCCCTGTCGCAGGCCCTCATGCCGTTGAGGTTTGGGACGACCAGGGGCGCGTCGATGGCCAGCAGTTTGGAGGATTCTTGTGTCGCTTCGTCGATAAAATCCATCAGCTCGTCGAGACCACGGACGTCCGACCTCCAACTACTCAGCGAAGCTTGGTGCTCATCGCCTGCTGCAACCGATACTGCCGATGTCCTTCGAGGCGACCACGCCAGGTCAACACCGATGAAGTGCACTGCCTCCTCCCGAACCTACTTGCTCTCTATCAGGGATCTGAGGATCCTCCCTTCCGCCTTCCTCAGGCTCTTGCTCATGGCTGCCTTGCTGATGCCCACCACCTTAGCCAGGTCGGTGAGGCTGATGCGCCCAGGAACCTCGTAGTATCCCAGCTCCAAGGCAAGCCTGAGGGTCTCCTTCTGTCTTTCCGTGAGACCCTTGGCCCAATCCACCGCAGGTGGTACGTACTCGACGAGGGACCTGACCTCGAAGGGCAATCTGAGATCTTTGAGGACCTTGAGGACTCTCCCTAGCTCGTCCTCCTTAGCGCAGAAGGAGATGATACACTCTCGCTCACCCAGGACAGTCGGTAGGGTGGGAAAGGCCTCCAGACGGAGCTCTCTTAGGATTCCCTGAAGGGCCGCCGCCGTCTTCTGTTTGATGAGGGCGGTGAACTCCTTCCTCCCTTCGTCCCTCCTGAGAACCTGGAAATAGCTCAGATTGTACCTGGAAAGCAGCTCCTCCTCCCTCTCTTTGAGCTCCTCCTCGTCGGGCATATGCGATCTCCTTCGAATCCTCACGATCTGGGTGATGTGCCTCTCGTCAATGTCGAAGGTCTCCAATACCTCAAGATACTCATTGTGGAGGAAGAACCGGGGATTCAGGACTCCCAGTTCACTCAAATCGCTCGTCCTAAACGCGAGGACCGCCTTCCGCAAGTTCCCCTCCGTTTACATGTTAACCTCCATCGCCATATATACGCACCGGTGTGGAAAGAGCAGCATGTCAATCGAAAGCGCTGAGGAAGAGAATGTCTCCGTCATAACGTGCGACCTCCAGGGGATTGTCCAGTCCTTCTCCGAGGGGGCATCGCGACTGTTCGGCTGGACCGCCGACGAGCTCGTGGGGAAGCAGACGGTGGCGGTCTTCCATAAGCCTGAGGCGGTCTCGGAGCTGGTTCCCAGGCTCCTCAAGCAGGCTTCGGAGGAAGGCCTCTTCGAGGAGGTAGTGACGCTGGTGAGGAAGGACGGGTCGGAGTTCAAGGCCCGCCTCTCCGTCCGACCGACGTACAGAGCCGGGAAGATGATCGGGTATATGGGCCGGACTGTGAAGGTGTAGTCCATGGAGACCGCTGTCCAGGCAGACAGACGGATCCTTTGGCTGAAGTCTCTGAGGGGTCCGTTTCTGGCTGCTTCCCTCATACCTCTAGGCATCGGTGCCTCCACCGCCCTCCTCGGCCTGGGCAGCCTAGACCTATTTCTCCTCCTCCTGACAGTAATCGGCGGGGCCTCTCTTCACCTGGCCGCCAATATGCTCAACGACTACTTCGACTACCGGAGCGGCAACGATCTTGCTGTCAAGCATCAAAACCCCTTTGCCGGCGGGGGCAGGGTGCTGATCACTGGCCTGATATCCCCAAGGGCTCACTTCATGGCGGCCTTCAGCCTCCTGCTCCTCGGCAGCCTCATAGGAATCTATCTCTTCCTGCTGCGGGGCTTCCTCCTCCTGGTGATAGGCCTCATCGGCGTGATCTCCATCTTCTTCTACGTGGGCCCGCCCCTCCGGTTGGCTTATCACGGGGTCGGGGAATTCGTAGTTGGCCTGAACTTCGGGCCCATCATCGTCCTGGGTACTTATGTGGTGCAGACGGGCATCATCGACATCGCGGCTGTCCTCGCGTCAATCCCCGTCGGTCTTCTGGTGTTGGCCATACTCTGGATCAACGAGTTTCCCGACGTGGAGGCCGACCTCTCGGTGGGGAAGAGGACCCTGATGTCCAGGCTCGGAAGGAAGTCTTCCATCAAGGTCTATGAGGGGACCCTGGCGGCAGCCTACCTCATCACGGTCGGTTCAGCCCTCCTGAACGTTCTTCCGCTCTGGACCCTACTGTCATTGCTGAGCCTGCCCATCGCTGTAAAGGCAGCGAGGCATCTCAGAACTCATTACGAGGACCCTCACGCCATGATTCCCGCCAACGCCCTTACGGTCCTGCTCCTCATCGCCTTCGGGCTCCTCCAGATCGGGGGTACTCTAGTCGCGGCCCTATTGTAGGCTTGTCAGAAGACAGACGAGCCCGGGGAGAGGGACTTCAGGGGTGACTTTCTTACGGTCCTAGTGATAATCATAAGAATAGCCTTTATCTCTTGAGTCAGTTTCGGGAGTGGAGGGCGGTCGTGACGAACAGAGATGTGGTCTTGGAAGAGCAGGACAGGGTGATCCTCAAGGAACTCCAAGAGGATGCAAAAGTGAGGCTGCAGTCTCTTGTTGATCTTCTGGGTATCTCGCGCTCTTCCGTCCACTATCGGATAAGAAAGCTGAGGGACTATGGGCTCATCAAGGGCTTCTATGCCGCCGTTGACCCTCAGAGGGCAGGATACAACGTCAACACGATATCCCTAATCAGGGTCTCCCATGGGAAGGGCCTTGACTCCCGCTTGGGTGAGAGACTCAGCGGTATTTCGGGTATATGGGCGGTGTACCAGCTCCTAGGGGAGATGGACTTCGCAGTCCTCAGCAGGGCCAGAAACAGGAAGGACTTGGATAGAATACTGAAGGAGGTCCGCGGGATGACGGGGGTGGAACGATGCAACACCTACCTTATACTTGAGTCCGTGAAGGAGGATCCAAGGGTGGAGCTATAGGGTTGGGCCGTGCCTCCCTGGTATCCACATGGACGACGCCATCGATCTAGCAGGTTGACGGTCCGAGGTCCAAGATGCGCGGTCTCTGGTGAAATCTTCGGCAAGGACGATCTCAGACGGGTCATTTATCTGAGGTCGAGGCCACTTCCATTCCCAGGTTGGTCAGGAGCCTTTGGTAGTCCTCCTCGTCCATCCAGGGAACGCGGAGGTACTCGAGAATCTCCTCCTCCATCAACCCGATCCGCCTGGCTTCCCTCACAGCTATCCCATATGCCTCAATCTCCGTCGGCAAATCGGGATAGTCGATACCCTCCGGGAAGAACTTCCTGCCGTCCAAGTATTGCTTCACGTGGACGAGCTCATGGATCACGTCGAGGTAGAGCTCCCGCTCGTCTCCATTCCTCAGGTAGTAGGTGCTCACCATGAGGTGCCCGTCCTCTTCGCTCACCCCCATATAACCCCACCGCGAGGAGTAGAACTCCACACTGAGGTCGTTCAGAACCTTCTCCGTTGCGTCCCCGAAGAGGTCCCGGACGACCTGGACACCATCGAAGCCCCGGAAGTACTCCGTGAACTTGTATAGCCTGATAGGGGCATCTCTGCGTATAGCGACTCCTTGCATGTCCGGGACGAAAGCGCTGGTTCCTTTTGGGCTTTCTGTGGAAGCCCGCTGCGGGCAGAAGCGATTGCAGCCCCCAGGGAGGGCGGGTCAACAAGGGACCCTACTCCAATGGGAATCAGGTCTCGATTGTTAGCTCCCTGGCCACCGTTTCCGCAGAGGGGCGGAAGGGCCACGAGCCCCGGATGATTAGATCCTGGAGCATCTCAGGTATGTCCCCCAGCTCGCTTGACTCCAAGATTCTCTCCTCTAACGCCTCCTCGTGGCGCCCCTCGATGACGCCGAGAGTGGACCTCATCAACTTCAGCAAGGAACCTGGTGTCCGCCCCAGGTAGACGGCGGAGAGGTAGCTGTAGGTGCCCCTCACGATGGCCACCCTCTTTTCACCAAGCACGAATTCTTCGAGTCTTCTCTCCGTTTCGTCTGAGAAACTTTTCTCCGCGGCGTTCGTAATCGCCGTCAAGGTTGCGCTCATGAGGTCCAGGTCCACTGGCGTACGCCCCTTCCTAGATGCGCTGCAGATGAGGAGGCCTGCGTTGTTCACCAGAAAGGCCCATTCCACCTTTCTGTACCGGTAAATGACGAAGGCCACGACCGCCGCGGCAACGAAGGGTAGAGGAAGCCAGAAGAGGTAGGTAGGCACTCCTGGTGGTGGGAGGGCCACCACGACGCTGATGGTCGTCCGGTTGGTGAGGGAACCGTCGCTTACGACGATCTCAACGTTTTCCGTGGCATCCCCCTGATAGTTGAACAGGACACCCAGGCCGATAATGGTGGCGTTCTGACTTGACGTGCTGAGGGTCAATTCCGACATCTCATTGTCCACATCTCCCAGGTAGGGTCTGAGGTCCAGGTAGGCCGTAGTCTGGTTCAGGACCTGCCGGGGAATGGGCCGGAAGTAGGGTGGGTCGTTGATGGGGAGGACCCGAATCCACACTGTGTCCTCTGATAGGCCGTCCAGGGGATCCGTAGCTCTGAAGGTGACCCGTTCTGCTCCTGACCAGTCACGGGCAGCCCTCAGGTCCACCACCCCCCAGTCGCCGATGGTCACCAGCACGCTCACGTTCCCCGAGCTGTAGTACAGGACGTCCCCCTCCGGGTCCTCGAAGAAGAGGGAGAGGTTGTACGCGGCGGCGAGCTGTGTGTCCTCCATGAAGAATCTGTCTGGAAGTTTCGCCTTCAGGACTGGCGGGTAGTCGTCTCCGACGGTCACTCGTATAGTTTTGGAGACCTCGGAGGTGCCATCTGACGCCGAGATGGTCAGGTTCTGGACCGTGTTGTTGAGCCCTACGGGATAGAGAAGCATCAGGAGGCGTCCTACTACGGACACGTAGGGGCTCGAGGCGGAGACGCTGATTTCCTCCATAGGGGTGTCGGGATCGAAGATGTAGGGCTCAAGGTTGAAGGTGTAGAGTTCGTCGTAGTGGACCCTTAGGTCAGGGATCGGCCCGAGGCTGGGGGGGTCGTCAATCGGCAGGACGGTCACAAGTATGACATCCTCAGCTATGGCCCCGTAGGGGTCAATGGCCCGGAAGGTGACCTGTTCCGTCCCCGACCACTCTCCCGAGGCTTCGATGTCCACAGAGTGGTTGGCGTGTATAGTGATGTTGACGTTAGAATATCCATATGTGTAGAAGAGGATGTCCCCGTCGGGGTCATCGAAGTAGTCATCTAGGTCGAACACGCCCTCTTTTCTCTCCCCCTCTGTCAAGGTGATGTCAGGCAGGGGAAGAAACACTATGGGCGGGTAGTCTGACGTAACCCTCACCACGATGACCTTGGAGGTCGAGGCCTTCCCGTCGTCCACGGTCAGGGTCACGGAGACTGACTGATTGAGGTAAGACTTGGGGTAGAGGAAAGTCACATTCAGGCCGGAGACGGAGGCCCTCTGGGGGTCATCGCTGGACAGGGTCAGCTGAGCTATGGAGTCGTCCACGTCCGCGATGTAGGGCCCGAAGTTGAACGTGTAGGGGGAGTCGTAGCGGACAACGAGGCTAGGCGGAGGGTCGAAGAAGGGTGGGTCGTTGATTGGAGTCACGTTGATCCAAGCGTTCTGCGAAGCATGCTGTCCCGAGGTGTCGGTCAGCCAGTAGGTGACGTAGAAGGATCCCCACGCGTCCTTTCGAGGCTGCAGGGTAAGGATGTGGTTTCCTGGCGTGTTCTGTCCCGTGATTCTGAGGACCTTCGAGTCGTACCCGCTGATGTTCCACCACAGCCCCTGGAGGGAAGTGTCGGGGTCAGAGGCGTACAGCGTGAGGTCTAGGGACACCGGGGGACCATCCTCCAGCATAATCTGGTTGGGAATTGTTCCGATGATCTTCGGTGAGGTGTCCGGCAAGGGGACAGTGTAGATGATGACGAGACGCGGCCAGAGGGACGCATTGAAACTGTCGGAGCTCTCAAAGACTTGTCTACTGCCGGAGACCTCGTCAGCCTCAGTAAGGAAGAGGCCGACGTTGGGAGACCTTCCCCCATGCCAATCCGATACGATGGGGGTGACATTCCAGGACATCCACCCGACGGAAGCAGTGGCAATCGCCTCGGGGATGTCAAAGTCTCCCCCTTCCACGGTCCATGGAGATAGCCCGTCCCTGTACCTCCAGGAGGCCCCCAGCCCCGGTATGGTCTCAGGCGGTCCCAGGCTCACCGTCAGGAAGGGGACGCCCTCGGGGGACGAACCGTCACCAGCCCCGTGGGTATGGTTCCAGTTGTAACCCCAGGTCCGCCAATCCCGGGCCAGTCCTCCCGTTGCGAAGGCTTCCAAACCGTTCCCAGTGGGTACGATGACCTCCATGGTACCATCCCCATCGATGTCCGCCACCGCGGGAGTTGCCATCTGGTACTGGGAGAGGGTACGCAGTCCGGGGTTGTTCCTGGTCACGTTCCACCGGTGGAGCAGCGCGCCGGTCCGGTTTAGCACACGGACCGCCGCCTGACCTCCCGAGCCCTCTTCGAGATAGATGATTTCGGGCTCCCCATCCCTGTTCACGTCGACGACGGCCGGGTAGAGGGGCTGTACAGCGGTGTCGGTGTAGTTCCACAGGACCGTTCCGTCCATGCCCCGCAGGGCGAGAACCATCCCCGAGTAGTCCCCAACGATTGTCTCCAGGGTCCCGTCCCCATCCAGGTCAGCGAGCGTCATTCCCCCTTCCTTCCAAGTGGGTGTGTTCCTAGACCAGACAAGGGTCCCGTTGGTTGCCCGAAGGGCGAAGACAGGACCTCCGTTCGCATCATCCCCAGTCAGGGCCTCCAGGACGCCATCGCCGTCAATATCACCGATGGCCACAGAGATTTCGATAAAGGTTGAGCTGGGTGTACCGTTGGCCCAGAGCTGCGTCCCGTTCCTATGGTAAGCGTGAATCATGCTGTCGTCGCTCGCGAAGAAGAACTCCCCTCGCCCGTCTCCATCAAGGTCTGCGACGGACGAAGTATAGGTCCAATCCCCAGAAGGGTAGGTCCTTAGAACGGTCCCGTCGATGCCGTTGAGAGCTTCCACCCGATTGAACCTCCCACCGATGAGCACATCCAGGACTCCGTCATCATTCACATCAAGCAATGTTGGGGTTGAGTAGGGCATGTTGCCAACGTTGTAGGGGGTGCGCCACACCACACCCCCCGTCCGGTTCAGACGGACAACAGCTGGGTCGCTAACGATGACGACTATGTCCATGTTTCCGTCCGCATCCAAGTCGACCACTTGGGGGGTATATGGAACGGACCTGGTGGTGGATAACTGGCTTGCCCATACCTGCTGGCCGGTCGCATTCAGGGCATAGACATACCCGTTTGCCCCTCCAAAGACTACCTCCAGTTCACCATCCCCGTCCAGATCGATGATGGAGGCACCCGATGCGCCACCACCCGTAGGACCGAACGTCCATAGGGGCGTGGCAGTCCAGTTCTTTGCGCGATAGGAAGGTACAGTGGCGCCACCCGGACCGTAGGTGATGTTGAACGTCTTCGCCTCCATGGGGCCCACTGTCACTCCGAAATAGACGAGGGCACCCGAGAGATTAGATCCGTTGTATGTGTACCTGTAGACCTGCGATGGGACTTCTGAGGGGCCCTCGAATACCAGCAGGTCCTTCTGCGGGTCCTCGATGGAGTCGGGTGCGAAGGAGAGGACGATGCCCACGGGCTCTCTGATCCGGGGTACACCTGCGGTCTCAGTGACGGTCACCGGTATCATAGTGCGGGACAGGTTGCCCTCCCCTTCCGTCCAGCCAGAGAGCGCCCTCCGAACCTGGATCACGCCACCATTGCCCTGGGTGCGGTAGAGCTGCAGGGCGGCGTCAAGGATGGTGGCATCCGGTGCTAGCCCGCTGAGGTCGAAGCGGAGGAGAGAGCGAGCTAGACTGCCGGTCCCTGGGTCCAGACCCACTAGAAGTGATGCGTTGTCTCCGTAGTTCCCCTCGGGGATTGCGTCAATAATGAAGGTGTCCGTCCCAATGAGGGAGTCCGGTTGGATGGTCAAGAACTGGGGAGGGGAGGTCACAAGACTGGCGGGCCTAGTAGGAATATCCAATACTATGTGCGCTCCCATTAGGGCTAGCAGGAGGAACGTTATCACTGGAACGGAGGTGAACCGGCTCACACTGGCAGCCCTGCGGATGGGGGTAGTGGCCCCACTGGTCGGTGCCTGAACCACCTCCGTCTCGGTCGACCTGGGATGGCTAAAGGGTTTCCTGGCTATTATCGAAGTTGATTTGGACGTGCCGACTGAGAGCGACGATCGAGTTGCTTGGGGACCCTCCGATTGCCCGGGCCTTTCCCGTCAACCTTATAAAGTGCACCGATTAGTTACTCCTAGAGGAGTTCTCATGGTAGAGGAAGTGGTTGTGAAACGTTCTCCAAGATTCCGGGCTGTCCTCATTCCAGGCCCGACCTACAAAGAGTTCACTGACGAGGCTTTCGGGCAGCTCTACGAGAGGCTGGAGGCTTGGCTGGACAAGAACGAAGTGAATCCGAGGGAATGGATTTCCTATTTCTACGGTGACTCCGAGGAGTTTCCCGAGGAGGGAAGGAGTGAAGCTTGCATTTCCATCGACGGAAGCTGCCCGCCGACGGAAGGGATTGCAGTCGAGGATCGTCCGGAGGAGCTTGTGGCGAGCATGACCACCACTCTGGACAAGGTGGCCAATCCGGAGGAGATCTACGAGCGCATATTTGGTTGGATAGAGAAGAATGGATACACTCCGACCGGCCCCTGGTTTGTTAGGGAAATCTACGCCGTGAACCCCTGGAAGACGGCCCCTGAGGATACCTCAGTAGAGTTCCAAGTGCCAGTGGGGAAGCAAGAGTAGCAACGAAGTTCTTGCGGGGCGCGCCGACGAGAAGGGCGCCGCCCGGAAACCCGAGGAATCACGACGGTCACGGTGAGCTTGCTCGGGATCGAAGGATTCCAACTGAGCTCGTGTATCCGTGGACGTAGGTTATCTCTCCTACGGGGCCGATCTCACCGTTGCAGAAGAAGCCGCCCGTGGGCATGGGACCTAGAGCGTCCAAGAGGAGCCTGGTATCGTGTCCCTCGCTGCCGTAGAGGTGCACCCCTCGACCGGTGCACGAGAAGAGCAGTGCCGCACCGTCGGAACGGGATGGGGCCGACGGACGGTACTTTTCCAACAAGGCCATGAACTCGTTGCGGGCCGTGCGAGCGTCCCGGAGCTGTAGACGTATGGTCTGGCCGTTGTGGAACATGTGGCCCACTCTGAGAACCTTTGACCCGAGGTCGGCACCCATGATGTTCCTGACCAAGTAGCCGCCGTCATAGGCCCTCTCCCCCTCCTTCTCATGAGCTTCCATGGCCACTCCAACGAAGAGGGAGTCCTTCGCCAACTCCTGGTCCTCTTGTGGAAGAGAGTTGATTATCTCGAGGACGCGCTCAAGGGCAGGCCGTCCATCAATCTCCAGGATGTCGGGACCAGCGGCGCGGGTGACCTTGAGAGAGGGCCCGACGGGCCTACACCCCTGGGCAACGATGACGTCTAGGTCCACGTCACCCCAGAATGCCATTCCTGCGGCCCCTTCGGAGTATGCCTTATCCCCTAGGAACAGGGCCATGGAGTCCGGGGAGCTACCCCCACTGCTCAAACCGCCCACTTTACGCCCCATCGGGAAGGCCTGATCGAGGGCTGTCACGAGTTCGTCCACGGGCATGGTGAAGGGATGAACGAAGAGGAGGAAGTGAACCTCCTTGGCCTTCGGGACACCGAGAAACTCACGCCATTCTCGTGGGCTGATGTCTAGGTGGGCCAGCTGCTCACTGGTGATGTGGAAGGGGGCGAACTCCACTCCTGGGAGGACTCCAGCGAGTATCGCCAAGGCGGGGCGATGCTCTGCCTCCCGACCGGATCCGATGACTCCCGCCCCCGTGGTTCCTAGGAGAGTCTTTGGAGATAGGGCTGTGGCGACCCCTCGAGGGATGTCATCGTAGTGATCCGAGAACTGGTGAGAGGCGAAGACGATGGCGATGTCAGGTGGCGTCGAAGCCAATGCATCAAGGATGGAGGCCGTGGCCTCTTCAACGGCATCATCTAGATTAACAGCTTCAGAAAAGCCCGAAGCCCATCGGAGGCGCTCACCAGATGAGGTTTCCTGGGTTGCCATAGCAGGCTTAGGTGGTGGTCACCCTTGAGCCTTTGGCTGACCCGCCTTGCGTCGAAGGCTCGACGTGCATTTCGAAAACGATGTCTGGAAAAGTCCTCCTCGTCCTTAGCCATCCCTATCTAGAGATCTCGAATTCTATGGCCCAGCTGAGCAGGGGGATGAGGACATGGCGCAAGGCGAGACCGTCCCCTGTGAGACCGTATTCGACTCTGGGGGGAATCTCGGGAAAGGCATTTCGCCAGACTAGACCCAGGGCCTCAAGCTCCTTCAGGCGGTCCGTCAACGTCCTCGAACTCACGAATCTCAGTCGAGAGAGAATCTCATTAAACCTCATGCGTTCGCGGTTCCCGAGGACGGCGATCACGAAGAGAGTCCACTTTTTCCCCAGGACGGTCATGAGGCGGTCGAGCGGGTAGATGCAGTATTCCCTGTCCCCCTCTTTTATGGTGCATGACTGCTCGAGTTCCGATCTCCTCGGCCTCGCTTTACGGGATTGCAGCGGCTTCATTCGCACTCACCAAGAGCTTATGAACGCTCACGGGTGATTTGCTTTACGCTGTAAAGTCAATGCAGAAAGATAAGCGAGTGCAAGGAGAAAAGCTACTTGGAACGTAGAAGGTCCTGCCAAGGAAGAGTGGTTAACGAGTTTATTCACCTTCGGCCCCGAGAGGTCTTTAGGAGAGAGGTCGGGACGATGCTCAAGGAGTATTGGGAGTGTCTGGACACCACCACGCCACCGGAGGTACGTGATCCCCTGAAGGCCTCAAACGTGGGAGGTCTTCTATGGTAATGAAACACTTCCAATCTGGCAGACGCCTGTACCTGTGTGAAGAGTGCGGATTTGGCTACGACGACCACACCTTGGCTGCGGCCTGTGAGCAATACTGTTCGACGCATCAGTCCTGCTCCATGGAGATCACCCGGCGCGCAGCGCTGAGGCCCGAGGACTCCCGAGAGAGAAAGTCAGATCAGGGTTAGCGTCTGGGGGATGAGTCGGCGTCGTTTGACAGGTGTCCTGGCTGTTGCCTGACAACAAGTGCTTCGGCCGTCAATCGTATCAGGTACGATTCCTGAGAGACAAAGTCAAAAGCTTCGAAGTCCTTCCCCAAACCGAGTATGAGATATCTAGAACTGACGGAGAAGGATGAGGAACTCATCCAAGCGGCCACATCAGTGATTCGCCGGAACTACGTTCCGGGACGACATCACGTGGGAGCTGCCGTGAGGGCTAAGTCTGGGAGGGTCTTCACTGGTGTGCATCTAGAATCTAGTGGGGTGGATATCTGCGCCGAGGCAGTGGCCATCGGCGCTGCCGCCTCTAACAGCGAAAGGGAGTTCGATTGTATTGTGGCTGTGACCATGGGAGGCGGCAAAGATCCCAGGATCCTCTCCCCATGCGGCACCTGCAGGGAGCTGATAAGCTTCTACGGTCCCGACACTTCCGTCATCTTTGTTGAGAATGGAGACGTGAGGAAGTGCAAGGCCATGGACCTTCTGCCAGGTCCGTATAGTGCTTCAAAGTGACATGCATCTCTGCAAGGCCTCTCCGCTACGAAGGCTGTCGCTCTCTTGAATTCATATACGCTTCTGTCCGGTCAGCTCTTGATGTGTGTCGCCGGATTAGCTACCCACCCTTATAAACAACCGGAAACGTAGCTACGGCATGGCGGAGATGACGGTCGAATGGGTCCTGTCTCTCCTCGTCGGCTCCGTCGCTTCAACCATCGCCGCCACGATGTTCTTCAAGTACTACAAGGGAAGACGCCTACACCACCTCCTTTGGGCCCTGGGCCTCGCTTTCTGGGGAATCTCCGCCTTTGGTCAGGGCTATGCCATCCTCATAGGATGGACTGTGCCCTTGTACAAGCTCTACTACTTCTCAGCCATCGCCCTAGCCGGATATCTTGGGGCTGGCACCCTTGGGCTGATTATGCCGAAGAGGCGAATCTACCTCGCCTTCGTTACATACATAGTGGCCCTGACGGCGATCTTCGCCTACTTCGTCTCCTTCGCAGCCGTCGATGAGGGCCTCTTGGCGCAAGCCGTAATCGGGGGCCTGGCCTTCCCTTCCAGCGTGCGGATGTGGACATTCTTCATCAACATACCCGGCGGTATCACCTTCATCGGGGGGGCCGCCTACAGCTTCGTGAAGTCCAGGAAGTTGTTCGCCCTCCTCATAACCCTCGGGGCGTTGACGCCCGCTGTGGGCGGGACCCTTGCTCGACTCGCCCTGCCCTTCTTCCTCCCCTTCACCGACTTCCTGGGGATAGTCCTTCTCTCCGCGGGCGTCTACCTCTCAACACGAGTACCCAGACCTCAGCCCCAGGAAGGCACCACCAGGATGCCAACTTAGATGTCCCCGCCGCTCTCGAGGTCCCACGAAAGTAGATTTCACGTGCGCGGAGTGGCCTCGAATCATACCTCACGCCCCTCACAGCCGGGTGCCTAGGACCGGGAGCTGCGGTCTCACTTCGGGAGAATCTCAGGGATGATGATCCACTTAACGGACCACAGCCCAGATTCTTCCCGGGTGAGAGCCACGACACCACCGTTCTTGAAATCCACAGGTTTCACCCCCTCATCCCCGCATATCAGATAGCCTGCGAGCCTTTCCATGTGCGGGAGATGACCCACCAGTATCACTTCTCCCGCAAAGTCCGCCATCTCCTTCCCCAGAATCTCGGGTTCGTCCAAGGGGGACAAGCCTTCTGTCTGCTGGACTCCACCAGGGGGATGAAGGTGTTCCGCGAGGACCTCCGCTGTCTGCCTCGCCCGGGACTTGCCGCTGTGGAGGATTTGGTGAACCCGGACCTCAATGTTCTCGGCGACATAACTGGCAACCCTGCGAATGTCTTCACGCCCCCTTTCCGTCAACGGTCGATCTGGGTCCTCCCTCTCCATCTTGGCCTCTGCATGCTGAACTAGATAGAGCTGCACGATAACCCTCCCGTCGGCTCGGATACCCAAGGCATCTCTTCAAAGTATTGGGTGCTGAACTCAGGGAATGGGCGTGATCCAGGCTGAAGGACCCAGGGTCGATTTAGGCACTAGGTCATAAATTTAGGACACATTTAAGTGCCCTTGCCCTGTTGAAGCCCACATGATGCGTCGTCCCGTGACAGTACTGTCGATCCTCCTGATAACAGCCCTTCTCCCGAGCGTTACGGCTCACGTACCTCTACAGCCACAAGGTGAGGAGAGCCTAGCAGATGCCTACGAGATCTCTGATCCGACCAAATCCTGGGTTATCTATGGGGAGCTCCATTCTGGACACCCACACTACTATCAGTTCGATGCCCAGGCTGGCCAGCGGATCTACCTCGGCCTGATCATCCCGCTCTTCGAGGGCGGGAAAGACTTCACACCCAGTCTGGTACTGATGGGACCCAGCCTGCCAGAGTCGGAAGGCATCCCCGTCGACCTGGAGGTCCCCCCTGGATACGGTACTCTGCTCATCGAGGGTCGTCTCCCTCCGCAGGCCACCTATGAGCCCTTCTCCCCGAGTACTTTCTACGCCTTAGGCGAACTCGATCTGTCAGCACCCACCAGCGGCACGTACTATGTGGCGGTCATCTCCACCCAGCAGGGCGGTAACTACGGCCTCGTCGTCGGGCAGAGAGAGGCCTTCACCATCGACGAGTGGATTCTGACGCCAGTCAGCCTCATTGGCGTGTACATGTGGGAGGGACAGAATCTCCTCCTTATTCTGGCACCCATGTTCCTTGTCCTCGTTGCCGGCCTTGTGCTTTTAGCTCCGAGGCTGAAGGCTGTCAATGCCTCGAGGAAGCCCTTTGCCTGGCTAGGCGCACTCGCTGGTTTGCTCTTCCTTGGAACCGGTGCTGTTACTCTTTACCAGATGGTGCTCTCTCTGACCCAGGCGCCCCTGTCCTCCGAGGTCGTCATCACGATGGTCTTTGTGGCGATCCCGTTGCTTCTTGGCACGGGTGTCGTCCGGCTCTCTTTGAGGAGGGAAGTGGATCTTGACCGACGTAGCAGACTCACCATGGTCGTCCTGGGAATCGCTGGCCTCGTCGTATGGGCGGGCCTCTTGGTAGGGCCAGCCCTGGCGGTCGCGGCGGGCCTCCTCCCCTTGTCCAAGAGGGCCGCCATCGCTTCGACTCCTGAAGGAGCGGGGTAGTGAGTACGACATGGTCGCAACCACACTTCTCCACGGGTTTGCCGCAGGCATCGCTGCCACTGGTGTGATGGCACTAACGGAGTTCCCAGCCTGGAGAAAGTGGGGCCTGATAAGTGTCCTGGAATGGCACGAGAATCAGGCGCTGTCTGCCCGCCTGCTAGGGGGTCCGCCACAAAAGCTCTTGCTCCCTGGTCTCCTCCTCCATTTCCTTCACGGTGGACTCGCCGGGATGGCCTTCCTGCTCGCCTTGGAGGCCTCGGGCCTGGCATCCGGGGCCCCTGTTCTCGGCCTCGGCTTCGGTATAGTGCTCTGGCTCATAGGCCTGGCAATTCACGAGCCCGTCACCGGGGTGAGGCCCTGGAGGCACCCGCGGGGGCGCCTTCCAGCGATGCTCAGCCTCGCAGGCCACGTCGTATATGGGACGTTTCTTGGCTTGCTGGCGGTGTGGCTATGAGGGACCGTCTCATCGGTGTTACTGGTGCCACCGGCTTCATTGGGCGCCATCTGGTGACGTCTCTAAAGGCTAAGGGCTACAGAGTCCGCGCCCTAGTCCGCCGTCCATGGGAATATGAGTCTTCAGGGACCGAGGTCAGAAGGGCGGATCTGCTGGAGCCTGCCTCGCTGCCATCTGCTCTTCAGGGCATCGACACCGCCTACTACCTCGTCCACTCCATGATGGACGGCCCCGCCTTCGCTGATCGGGATAAAGCGGCGGCAGAAAATTTCTTGGAAGCTGCTGAAGTGGCAGGCGTGGAGAGGGTGATCTACCTCGGTGGTCTGGGAGAGACGGGCTCCGATCTCTCGAGGCATTTGACAAGCAGGGCCGAGGTGGGGAGGATATTGGCCTCCGGGAAGGTCCCGACGACCACTCTGCGGGCGGCCATCATCCTGGGTCACGGAGGAGCCTCGTGGGAGATGCTGCGTCAGCTCGTGGAGAGGTTGCCGGTCATGGTCACCCCGAAGTGGGTCGAGGTCCGATCTCAGCCCATTGCGCTGAGGGATGTCCTAGCCTACCTCAGAGGATGTCTCGAGGTCGATGAAACTGTCGGCAGGTCCTTTGACATCGGCGGACCCGACATACTGACATATCGCGAGATGATGCTGACTCTCGCAGAGGTGATGAAGAAGAGGAGGTACATCTTCGGGATTCCCGTGCTAACGCCCCGTCTGTCGTCCTACTGGGTGGACCTCGTAACGGACGTGCCCTCCCGAGTTGCCAGACCCTTGATAGATGGGTTGAAGAACGAGGTGGTGTGCAGGGAGAACCACATCCAGGGGCTGATCCCGACCCCGCTCACGTCCTATCGGGAGGCCATCAGGCTTGCCCTCAGAAGAGATGTCTAGTGCCTAAAAGTCTGATGAAGTGGTAACCTTTATACGCCATCTCGGGATTCCCCTTCGTGGCCTTCATTCGGGTCAAGAAAATCAAGGGCAAGGATTACGCCTATCTCGTGGAAAGTCGGTGGGACCCCGTCAAGAGGACTTCGAGGCAACGGATATTGAAGTACCTGGGGCCCGCGAGAGAGGTGAAGCTGGACGATGTCCCGCCGGAGCACCAGGACGAGAGGGTAAAAGCCTTCATATTGAGAAACTCGGTGCTCAACTCTCACAGGAGAGCCAGGTTGGTCCTCGTCCTCAAGGAGCGACTTCTGGCCTCCATCCTTGAGGGCGATGTGGCCAGTACGAGGGCCGCCGCGAGAGAGGGCCTGAAGGCCCTAGGAGTGGACCAGCTTTACGTCGATGTCATTACCCCCACCATGCACGATGTAGGGGAGCTGTGGGCGCGTAGGGAGATCTACGTCAGTCACGAGCACCTGGCGACCAACACCATGGCCCAGATCATGGCCGAGCTGAATGATGCCATCACGTGGACCGGGAGGAAGCGGGGGATGGCCATCATCTGCACGCCTGATGGGGAAAGGCACAAGTTCGCAGCACAGGTTCTGAAGGGCCTCCTCCTGAACAGGGGGTGCGAGGTCCTTGACATATCGGACTCCGCACCCACCGGATCGACAGCCTCCTTCGTGGAATTCAGGAGGCCTGAACTCGTCCTGATCTCCGTGACGATGTCGGAGCATCTCCCCTCCGTCAGGCGGCTGATAGCGGCTATTCAGAACAGTTCACCGGAGGTCCGCGTAGGTGTGGGTGGTCGCGCGGTTACCGATGGCGGTCTTGAGGATCTCCCGCGGGGAGTCCGTATAGCGGGGCCAGACACGCTGGGTTTTCTAGATAGGGTTGTTGTGGGCAGGTCATAGGAGTCATTCTGGGCCCGACTGCGATGGCTTTTAGGCACTATGAGCTAGCTGGACGGCACCATTATATACCGATAGCTTCTCGTTCTTGTCACGGTGATTCAAGAATGGAAAACATCGTCAAGACTGCAGAGAAGACCGGGGCCTTTAGGACCCTGGTTGCAGCTATTGAGGCAGCTGACCTGGTGCAGACGCTTGCAAGTGAGGGGCCCTTTACGGTCTTCGCCCCCACGGATGCCGCCTTCGCCAAGCTGCCAGAAGGAGCAGTAAAGGGCCTACTGGAGAACCAACCCAAGCTGAAGGAAGTCCTGACGTACCATGTGGTACCGGGGAAGATCATGGCGGCCGACGTGGCCGATATGTCTTCGCTCAAGACCGTCCAAGGCCAGAGCGTCACAATCAGAGCGGGAACCAACATCCGAGTGAATGACGCAATGATCACGAAGACAGACATCGAGGCAGAGAACGGCGTCATCCACGTAATCGACACGGTGATCATGCCTCGGTAGGCCCGGCAACGACCGAAGGGAAGGAGACACACCTGCTCTCGTCTTCTTCCCTTCCCGTTCTCTTGTTCTCTCCCGCTACACTCCTATCGCAGAATTGCCCCACGGAGTCTAGCGAAGATCTCCCAGGATCTTGTTGACCGAATTCCACTCCGACCAAGCCGAGAGGGCAAAGGTGTTATGTTTCTGAATCCTTTGGGGAGGAGGCACACCCGAGGGAGGTAGCAGGGTGGTATACGACGGAACTCTCGCTGAGCGACTACGCAAATCCCTTCATGGGCGCGAAGGGCTAACCGAAAAGGAGATGTTCGGAGGGATTTCGTTCATGCTGGGTGGCAAGATGTGCCTCGGCGTAGTCAGAGACGACCTTCTGGTGAGAGTAGGTCCTGATAACTACGAGGAGGCCATGAGGGAGCCTCACGCCCGACCCATGGACTTCACCGGACGATCACTTCGAGGATTTGTGTTCGTGGGCCCGAAGGGCTACAAGACTGATGAGGATCTGGCGAAGTGGGTGAACATGGCGGTGGACTTTGTGGTGTCTCTGCTGGAGGAGCTGCCCAGCTGAGACGCCCCCGGGTCATATGGCATCTATCCGTCGTCCGCCCCTTGGGGACCGACCCTGCGGTTTCTCGAAGTAATCTCCCCAATTAGTCGCAGACGAGATGCGCAGAGTTCCTGGAAAGTTGATGGGAAGCGTCCACAGCGTTTGCTGACCCCCTTCCGTTCTCAGGTCGCGCGGGTGCCCCCTGGTTACTATGGTGCAGTACCGGTTGTGACCGGACTGGTTGCGCTTCCCGCCGAGGGAAAAATACTGGGAAACCTAGTACCGGCGTCCCCTCTGGCCCCGCCTTCGGCCTTCTCTATCCTGGCGTCCTCTTCCGTAGGACCTTTTCTCGCCGAAGTCCGAGCCGCTTCTCCTTCCTCGACCAAAATCGCGGCGCTCTCTCTCGAACTCCTGAGCCGACATGTCCACGGATGTGTTTACCTCAGGAATGTCCTCCTCGGACTTATCCATGGTGCCGTACTTCCCAACGTTGAGGCGCATGTGGCCCCTCACTAGTGTGACATAACCGTTGTTGATGGCCAGGACTTCATCCAAGGCCACTCTGTCGATCTGGTCCTCCCAAAGCGTCAGGGTGACCGTCCCGGTCTCGTCGCCCACAACGGCCTCTACGAGGTCGCGTGATCCGCCGAACTTCGAGTCTATGGTCTTCCGGTCGCCCAGGCTGAGAACCTTGACTATGACGTCTACTTTTTTTGAAGCAGGCGTCAAGTCCCCTACCTTTGTGGTGGATTCCTCTTGCATACTTTCACTCTTCTTCGACAATCCAGGCCGTTTCGTGTCACGAGGCCGTTGGTCTGATGGCCTGAGCGGCCCGACAAAAACTCCTGCTTGCCTAGTACAATACAACAACCTTGGTACTATTTAAGTCTGTCTTTCCAGGATGCCAAAGGTAGGAATGATACGCTTGGCGCGACAAGGGCTCTAGCCAGCTAACGAACCATCGTACCGGCGAACCTTTGCCGGAAGACTGCACCTGTGAGCAACAAGGCAGAACCGAAGATATGGGCCCAGGCGACAATAGAAGCCACCCCTATGGCTTGTGAACCGGTGGATGTGAAGGGCACGGTTCCGATGGCGACAAGTCCACCGATGCCCATGAGCCCGTTAACGACGTAGAGTCCTCTCACTACGATTTCCGTTCGATTGCCACCGAATAGATAAGCTGCGAAGAGGGTGGACAGCCCAAGGAAGAAGTACCCCAGGATGTCCAGGGCGAACAGGGCCGAACCCGGATTGGCAGCGACTCAGACCTCCAGCCCAAGTGTGTTGCCCGTCATGACGGCCTGCCGCACGAAGGTGAGTTGGATACCGTAGTTGGCACTCACCAGAACTGCGTAGATGACAGCGAATAGCAGAGCCAACTGACTGAGGACTTAGCGCTCGACAGAGGTGGCACAGTGCAGGCTGGTCATCACCGCGACCACGGTCACGGCGAGGGTTAGCCATAGCACGTAGACGATCAGGTGAACATCCTCGAAGTTGGCGGTGTATGCCTCGATGGATGTCCAGGGTTCCCGATTGAACGCCAGGACGACCGCCACAGAGGCGAGGACAACCAGTCCCGCTATTAGCGCCGAGGCGAACCCAACCCTAGCTTCGAGGGGGACCTGGGGGTTTCCCATGCTTATCGGCATGGTGGCAGCCCTCACGATCTCGGTGCGATTAGGGGACGATCTTCTGTGGTCTGCAACGCCCCTGGTTCCACCTGCAGGAGCCAGACCAAGACGAGGCCGTAGACCAAGGAGTCCGCCAGAAGCTCCAAGGAATGGAAGGGGATAATTGCTGCGGGCACCGAGGTCTGGGTCAACAGGGGCAGGAGCGCTCCCGGGATGTATAGGAGGGTGGCCATTGCCAGGAAGGAGATCAACCGGCTCTCGCGGAGTACAACTAGGATGGGGAAGAGGGCCGCAACGTACAGAAGGCCGCGGGCGAGTTCAAGGGGTATGATGACGCTTATGGGCGGCAAGACCAGACCAATACCCGCTTGGGTGTAGTACTCCAACACATAGGGACCAACCAGGGCTCCAAAGAAGTAGTAGATGGGCAGATACAGGGCCGAGGCAGCCGCTATTCTCCAGGTCCAAGACCACTGAGAGCGGAAGGCCAGGTGTTTCCGGAGGGCCTCGCGGAAGCTGGGCCCACCCGGCTGGGTGAGAAGTAAGTAGCTCGCGAGGCCCACTTGGGCGAGGGCAAAGCCCGCTACCACGGGCAGGGCTGCCAGGAGCTGCCAGACAGAGGAGAAGACAGTCGTGTAGAAGTAGCCCTCCACCATGCCGCTGGCATACTCGATGATCAAGAGAGCGAACCAAAGTAGCCCGAGGAGGTGGGACCTTCTCAGGCTTAGCCGTGGGACGAGCCACGCGAGCACCAGGCCAAGGAGGACACCGTTCATCACCGCCAGACCAATCGTGACGAGGTTCAGGGGCTCCCCGGCTAGCCCTCGAGAAGCAAGGTCGAGGAGGAAGAGGGCTGCAATGAGCCCTGCGATACGCGGTGGTGAGGGGGTGAGTTTCATTGGATTGGCGTGAACCGAGGTCCAGTGATAAGGCTTTTCCCTGACCAATTCGGGAGGGTCGGGCTGAAGAGGATGTCAATCACGGTCCCCGGAGCCTTGCCTCGAGTCCCCTGAGGACGTCCGGCAGGTCAGAGAAAGCCTCAATCTCTGCGTGGGGGCCCACTTCCCTGAGGGAGGCGATGTCCCCATACCCATATCTGGCCGCCACAGTCCAGGCTCCGGCGGCCCGTCCGGCCAGTATGTCCACGGGGGCATCCCCGACGATCACGCACTCCTCGGGAGGCCTCTGGACTGCCCGGGCCGCATGGAGGACTAGGTCGGGTTCTGGTTTAGGGCGGGCAACTTCGTCCCCGCCAACGAAGGCAGTGAAGTAGCGGTCGAGGCCGGCCACTTGGAGCATCCGACGCGCGACCTCCCGCCGCCGAGTGGTCATGGTCCCTATGGGGCGTCCTGCCAGAACTTCGAGGGTCTCTCTCACGCCTGGGTAGGGTCGGAAACCACCCTCCACGCGTTCCACGAAGTGGCGATAGTAGCGGTTGGCGATATCGTCGACGAGGGGTCCCTCCATCCCTCTCAGGATGGCCATCTGTCGGTGGACGGGCATGCCGATGAGGGGTCGAAGCTCCTCCAGCTTCAGAGGGGGCTCCTTCACCTCGATCAGTGCGGCGTTCATTGTCTCTACGATGACTTCCAGGGTGTCGAAGAGCGTACCATCGATGTCCAGGAGTAGCGCCAGGCGCAAAGGAATCCTCATAGGCAGAATCAGTGCTATGTCTTAAGCTGCTTTGCCCGCCTCTCGGGGTTCCCGACATCTGGGCTAAGGCCCTTTGGCTAACGCGGACGATTCAGACACTATTGACCTCGCAGCCGGTCAAGGTCTGTGCCGACCTACCTTGGCCCCGGTGGAGAGCGGGCTACAGATCCACTGGCTCAAACGACGAGAAGGGTTCCTGACACTCGGGGAGGTTGCTGAGTTTCTCATACTCACAAACCTTCTCGAAGTCCTTCCACATGGTTCGGACCGCCTCATTCTTGTGCGCCTCCTCAATGGCCTCGGTCGACTTCCACTCGAAGACCTCGACGATGGAACCGTCCCGGGCGCGCATCACCAACGGAGGCCGATTCGTCACCAGAGCCAGGACGTCCATTTGGGTCGATTGAGGTCTGCATGGAGTATATAAAAGTGCCTAACGAGTCTGTCATAGTGTCTAAGCATCGGGCCTGGAAAGGCTTAACTCCAGATACTGTCCTATAGAGGTTACCTTCGGAATGATCGGGAAAAAGTGGACCCTTCTAACACCGATGGCGAGAAAGCGGCTTGTCTCGAAGTTTTCTATGACAGTGAATTATGAGCTACGGTTTTGGACAGGAACTCCCCCCTGATCTATCCCCCGAGACGCAAGTCTTTATGAAGGTCCGTCCTCTACGTCCCTGACATGGCACGCTTCCCTGAGGCCGAGGCCCGCCTCCTCTTCAAGAAGATCTGTATGAAGTGCTACGCCCGGAATGCCATAAGGGCGACCCAGTGCAGGAAGTGTGGCAGCACGGATCTCAGGCTTAAGGCGAGAGAGTTCCGTCGGAAGTGATGATTCTCCTTCTCCCCCATGAGTGTGGCCTCCCTCTGGCTTTCATCCAATCGTGACACGATTTCGCGATTCTTTATAAGCAGGTATTACCATGATTCCCTGATGGCATCTTCATCCAAGGTTGCCAGGACAGGGATTTCCATTCCCGAGAACCTTCTCAAGGACTTAGACCTCTTCGTCCGTTCCACATCCTACTCCAACCGCTCTGAGGCCATTCGGGACGCCGTGAAGAGCCTGATACACGAACACAGGACTTTGATGGTAGGAGAGGGGGAGAGGTTTGGTGCCGTCATGGCCCTCTTCGACCTCCATGAGAAGGGAGCATCAGACCTATTACATCGGGTGCAGCACGAGTACAGCGATGTGGTCAACACCGTCACCCATGTCCACCTGGTGGACCTGCGGAATTGCCTGGAGCTCCTAGTTGTAAGGGGGAAGGCCGAGAGGGTGAACGAGCTCATCAACCATCTCGTGGGCAGCAAGGGCGTAAAGGACATTAAGTCCATCATGCTCTGACACCCATGCAGCCCCCGACGCTGGAGGATGTCTACAAGGCCCGGGAAGTCGTAAGAAGGTATCTCGATCCAACGCCGCTGTTGCGCTCTCCCCAGCTCTCAAGGGCCCTGGGGTTTGAGGTCTTGATTAAGATGGAGAGTCTCCTTCCCACGGGGGCCTTCAAGGTGAGGGGCGGCCTCAACCTGGTCTCCCAGCTATCGCAGAAGGAGAAGGAGGCCGGAATCATTGCTGCTTCTACCGGGAACCACGGCCAATCCTTGGCCTACGCTTCCAGTCTGGTAGGTGTGAAGGCTATCATCGGGGCTCCAGAAGGTGCCAACCTATTCAAAGTGAGGTCTATGGAGGCCCTCGGAGCAGAGGTCGTTCTTCACGGTAAGGACTACGATGAAGCAAGGGAGTGGGTGGAGAAGGAAGCCTTGCAGAAAGGGTACAGATACATCCACTCAGCCAACGAGCCCCTCCTCATAGCAGGCGTGGGCACCGCTCCTCTGGAAGTCCTGGAGCAGGAGCCTGGGGCGGATGTCTTCCTGGTTCCCGTAGGAGGAGGCAGCGGGGCCTCGGCCTACTGCACGGTGGTCAAGGCCTTGAAGCCCACAGCCCAAGTCATCGGTGTGCAGTCCGAAAGGGCTCCCGCAGTCTACAGGTCATGGAAGGAACGACGGATGGTGGAGATGCCAAGTTCCGACACCTTCGCCGAGGGCCTGCAGACGAGGGTCCCCTTCGAGCTGACTACCAAGATTCTCTGGGACAAGCTGGATGATTTCCTACTGGTTTCCGATGACGAACTCTGGAGGGCCATCGCTACGTACCTTTTGGAGGCACACCTGGTGGCGGAGGGCGCGGCGGGGGCACCCTTGGCAGCCGCCTACAAGTACAGGGATCGCTGGAGAGGCAAGAGGGTCGTCCTCGTGCTCACGGGCCACAACATCAGCCAGGAGAATCTCGGGAAGGTGTTGAGGGATTATGAGCCCTTTGAGGCCTGAGGCTTCCTGGTCCTCGAGGGGCATTCCATGTTCAGGCATGTGTCCCAAGGTCTCCTCCCTGAGAAGACCCTCACCGTTGGCAAGCCGCAGGAACTGCAGACTTTCCGTAAAGGTTGAATGCGACCTCGCTGGGGTAGAGGATAGGTCACCCTACACTCCGGATAGCCTCTGCACCCGACGAAGCGTTTGTGGTTTCGAGAGTGACGGATGACCAGGTCCTGACCGCAAGATGGGCATACGCCCACCCGATTTCGTCTCAGGAAAACCTCACACTCCTCATTGATGCATTGGTCCTCCGTCTTGCGACCATAGGTGACTCTGACCATGGGCACACTGCAGGCTTCACAATTCTTGCCTGCAGGTTCTATCATCCCCCGGCTCGGCAGGCTGTAGGTTACTGTGCACTCTGGATAGCCTTCGCAGCCCACGAAGGGACGTCTTCGTCCCCGACGGGACCTTCGAATGACCAGAGGCTTCCCACACTTCAAGCACGTTCCCAGGACCCGTTGCTCTCGAAGGGCCGCCTTGATTTGCCGCCCAATGGCCTCTTCGTGCTTCTGGAGGGTGACCACGGAATCCTCCAGCATCTCCCGTGACTCCTTGACGACCTCCTCGAGGCCTTTCCTTCCATTGGCGATGGCATCCATCTCCTCCTCCAGTAGCGCTGTCATCTTCGACTCCGTGATCTCCTGGGCGTGTTCCTTGAGGGCCGAGATGAGGCTGCGACCGGAAGGAGTGGGTTGAATGGGGTCCCCTTGGACGTATCGTCGGTCGTAGAGCTTCTGGATGGTCTCATGTCGGGTGGATTTGGTCCCTAGGCCCAGCTTCTCCATCTGCTGGATGAGGGTCCCCTGGGAATATCGGGGCGGAGGCTGTGTCTCCCCCTGGACCATCTCGATCTGAAGGACCGTCACCTCTTCTCCTTCTTGGAGAACGGGCAGCGTGACCTCCCGGAGGGTGATGTAGGGGTAGTAGGAACGCCATCCTGCCTTGAGGATATTCTGGCCCGAGGCCGTGAATCTCTCGCCCCGGATATCCAAGGTGGCACTGGAAGACCGAATCAGGGCATCAGGCGCCATCGTGGCCATGAATCGACGGACGACGAGTTCGTAGACCTTCCAACGGTCGCCCTTGAGCTTGGCCCTGGTGGCCGCTTCGACGGGGTGAATGGGCGGGTGGTCCGTGGCCTCTTTCTTCCCCCTCGTGGGTCTTGGGCGCATCTCCCTCTCAAGGCGGCGGACCTCATCCCCCAGCCCAGAGTTCTCTAACCGCTGCAGGATTCCTCTGAGGTCTAGGCTCTTGGGGTAGACCGTATTGTCCGTCCGCGGATAGCTGATGAAACCCGAGTTGTACAGGTCCTCCGCCACGCTCATGGCCCGGTAGGCCGAGAGGCCGATGCGGGTGGCTTGGGCGAGGAAGGCAGTTGTGTTGAAGGGGGCGGGCGGGCGATCTCTCTTCTCCGTCTCATTGTAGGCGGCTACGGAAGCCACTCTGGCCCCCTCAAGCTTCGCCGTGACGGCCTCTGCCTCATCCTTCTCCCAGAAGCGACCGTGCTCGTGCTCCCCCGTGAAGGTCTCGTCCTTTTCGAAAGTGGCCTGGACGCTCCAGAAGGGACGGGCCTCGAAGGCCTGGATCTCCTCCTCCTTCTCGACGACGAGGGCTAGGGTAGGGCTCTGGACGCGGCCGATACTCAGGTAGTCTTGCCACACCTGGTTGGCTGCTCTGGACACAAAGCGGGTCAGCGTTGCCCCCCAGGCGAGGTCGATGAGCTGGCGGGACTCGGCAGAGCGGGCCAAGGGGTTATCCACCTCCACAGGCTGTGAGAAGGCCGTTCCTACCTCTGCGGGCGTGAGGGCGCTGAAGCGGACCCTCCGCACCTTGATGCTGGGGTTCACCTCTGTGATGATCTCGAGGGCCTCGACGCCTATGAGTTCCCCTTCCCTGTCGTAATCGGTGGCAATGACAACCTCCTGGGCGTCTCCCGCCAGGGCCCTGAGGGCCCTGACGATCCTCCCTTCTGTTACACTCCTCTCAGGCTCGGCCCAGACCAGCTCCTTCGGGTTCACCTTCGTCCATGAAGAGAACTCCTTAGGATAGTCCCACCCGACGATGTGGCCTCGGAGCCCCAAGACAATGTGCTCGATTCCCTCGGTAGTGAAATGGTAGGCGGGTACCTTCTCCACGAATTCCCTCTTGTGGGCACCCTTGGAAAGGATGGCGGCAATCTTGACGGCCGCCGCATTCTTCTCAGCAATGATAAGCCTCTTCAACGCCCGTTTCATGAGGGCCCTGTTATATAACTTTGGTGAGCGAGTTCTCAGACCTGGGAGCGTTCGGCCAGTTCTAGGAGAGGAGCTTGGGTACCTCGGAGGGTACTGTGGCCACGGGAACGCCTGCGGCCCTGAAGGCCTCAATCTTGCTCTTGGCCGTGCCCCGCCCCCGAGTGATGATGGCACCGGCGTGCCCCATCCTCCTGCCAGGTGGCGCCGTCTGCCCGGCGACGTAGGCCACTACAGGCTTGGTGACCTCCCGCTTGATGAACTCGGCGGCTTCCTCCTCAGCGGTGCCTCCGATCTCACCCACCAGGGCGATATGCTCTGTCTCCTCATCTTCCTGGAAGAGCCGTAGGGCTTCCACGAAGTTGGTGCCGATGATGGCGTCGCCCCCGATGCCGATACAGGTGCTCTGCCCTCGTCCGCTCTCGGTGATGGCGTTGACTATCTCGTAGGTGAGGGTGCCGGAGCGGGAAATGACGCCCACGGACCCGGGCCTGAAGATGTGTCCTGGCATGATTCCCACCTTCGACTTGCCGGGGGAGATGATGCCAGGGCAGTTGGGTCCGATGACCGTTGTCCCTCGGAACCGCGCGTACGAAACGATGTCCAGGGCGTCGTGGAAGGGGATTCGTTCGGTGATGAGCACCAGGAGGCGAATGCCGGTCTCTAGGGCCTCAATGGCGGCATCCTTGGCGTACGGTGCGGGAACCAGGAAGAAGGATGTGTCCGCCCCTTTCGCGTCGACGGCCTCCTCCACGCCGTTGTACACGGGGACGCCGTGGACATCCTCCCCACCGCGGCCGGGCGTGACGCCGGCGACCACCTTCGTCCCATAGTCTAGGGAGGCCTTGGTATGGAACCTGCCCTGATGGCCCGTGATGCCCTGGACCACGACCCTCGAGTTCTCATCCAGAAGGACAGACATGTTAGCCCCCAGCCTGTCGAACTGCTGCAGCGGCTGCTCTCTCCATGTCGAGGACCGCCGTCATCCCCGCCGCCTTCAGTATGTCCCGGGCTCTCTCCTCATTCACGCCTCGGATACGAGCCACGATGGGTGGCCCCCCCTTCACCGTCTCCGAGGCCTCCTTGACCCCCAGGGCGACGGTGTCACACTTCGTGATGCCTCCAAAGATGTTCAAGAGGATGACTCTGGGCTTGGCCTTCATCATCAGCAGGAACGCCTCCTTCACCTTCTCAGGGTCATCGGTGCCGCCAAGGTCGAGGAAGACTCCAGGCTTACCCCCCTGCAGGTGGAGAACGTCCATGGTGGCCATGGTCAGCCCTGCTCCGTTGGCGATCACACCGATGTCCCCACCGAGCTGGATGAAGGCTATACCCTTCTCGTTGGCCTCCTTCTCCAGAGGGGTGACGTCTTGTTCCATGCCTTTGTACTCGGGATGTCGATAGAGGGCATTGTCCTCGAGGATGAGCTTGGCGTCACCGGCCACGAGTCTGCCATCCGAGGTTACCACCAGGGGGTTAATCTCCGCCAGCTCCGCATCCTCCCCCTTGAAGAGCCTGTAGAGGGACTTCGCGATCCCGGTCAAGCTTTCGCCAAGATCCTTCGGCAAGCCCATGATCCTTTGGAGTCGCCGAAGGACGTAGGGTTGGATGCCCACCAGGGGCGGAATGTGGCACTTCAGTATCCTCTCCTCTGGAACCTCTTCAATGTCGATGCCACCGTCGGGGGAGGCCATCAAAAGGGGAGCCCTGGCGCTCCTGTCTAGGGTCACGCTCAGGTAGAGCTCCCTATCTATGTCCAACCTCTCTTCGAGGAGAACGTGCTTGACCCTGGAGCCTCCGATCTCCATTTCCAGGACTTGGGAGGCGGCATCTCGGGCCTCATCCAAGGTGTCAGCGAACTTTATGCCGCCGGCCTTCATCCTCCCGCCCACCAGGACCTGGGCCTTTACAGCGGCGGGTAATGGCGGCGAGGTCAGATCCTCGAGGGAACTCACCACCTGCCCCTGGGGGACGGGAATGCCATACCTCCGGAAGACCTCCTTGGCCACGTACTCGTAGAACTTCAAGGACCATCCCCGCCGACCATCGAAGAGGCAACCTTAAGACTTCTTGCCGTAGATGGGTGTCCCCGTGCTTCTCACCAACTTCCGGAACCGTGCCATGAGTTCCGTAGTCACCTTCCCAGGCTTCCCGTCGCCTATGACCCGTTCGTCCACTTGGACCACCGGACCTATCTCCGCAGCCGTCCCGGTGATGAAGGCCTCGTCGGCTCCGTAGACATCGTAGAGGTTGAAGAACTCCTCCTGCGTCTGCATGCCCATTTCCTGCACGATATCGAGGGCAGTTTCCCGGGTGATGCCCTGCAGGTTGGAGACCTTAGGGGGTGTCACCACGATCCCGTCCTTCACGATGAAGAAGTTGTCGGCGCTGGCTTCGCTTACGTAGCCGTTGAGGTCCAGCATGAGGGCCTCGTCGGCTCCCCGCAGGTTGGCCTCTATCTTGCATAGGATGTTATTGAGGTAGTTGAGGGACTTGATGTTGGGACTCACGCACTGGGGCGGGACCCTTCTGTGGGAGGCGGTTATCAGTCTCAGACCTCTCTCATACTTATCGCCATAGAGGGGCGCGAAGGGCCTGGCTATGATGACGACGCTCGGCCCGCGGGTGCACTTCCTGGGGTCCAGCCCCAGGTCGCCGAAGCCCCTGCTCACTATGGGGCGTATGTAACCGTCCTCGATGCTGTTCCTGCGGCAGAGTTCCAAAATCAGCTCCTTCATCTCAGCTATGGTGTGGGGAATGGTGAGGTTGATGGCCTTGGCGGAGGTGAAGAACCTCTTCATATGCTGGTCCAGCTTGAAGACGCGGCCGTTGTAGGCCCTGATGCCTTCGAAGACGCCATCACCGTAGAGGAGGCCGTGGTCGAAGACGGAAATCTTCGCTTTGCTCTCGGGCAAAAACTCGCCATTAACGTAGGCCAGCAATTCCATCCGCTGTCCTCCTTTGGTTAGTATTACCTCCTACTACTTATAATCCGGTTAGCCGATTTTCTATATAGAATAACGTCCTCTCGAATCAGTAGGGTTTGGCAGTCAAAACTTAAGGCCGGTAATCCTTTCATAGAGGCTTACGTAGAGGTCGCTGACCTTCTGGACCATCTCGTCGGGCAAGGCCGGTATATCAGGCTCCGGCTTCCCGCCGCGGCGGGCCTCATAGAGGTCATCGAAGTAGCCCGTATTCCGATAGTGCTGCCGGACGAACTCCTTGCTCAGCTCCACGCACCGACCCATCTCGTACTGGTCTCCGTCCCAGAACCTGTCCTCGTCCGCAGTGCCGAAGGTATCCACAACCATGACCGACCTTTCCTCATCAAAGGCAAACTCCTTCTTGCCGTCGACATGTATGAGATTTCTCTTCTTCACCTCCTCCTGCATCCGTCCGTCCAGTTTCAGTACGACCTCCCAGATCCCATCGAACTCTTCGGAGGTGAGACCTGATATGTCCAGGGCCTCCTCCATGGATAGCAGCCGGTCCACCTTCTCCAGCTTTGTGGTTACCTCCAGGTACGGCTCCGGAAGGGCCTCCCCGTACTCAACCTTGTGACCGGAGGGGAAGCCGATGTCCTCGGGCGTTTCCTTCCCACTCCGCAAGCGGTCGTAGAGGGATCCCGCCACGAAGTAGCGGGCTACCCACTCCATGGGTATGAGGTAGTTCCTCGTCTTTGGTGTGATCTTGGAGTAGTCGTGGATGACCTGGACCCTCTTCACCCGCATCCTGTCCCCGTCCAACACCTTCAGGAAGTGGTTGTCCACCCCCATGGAGGACGCCAGCTCGAACCAGAAGGCGCTGGTTCTGCAGAGAGTCTCACCCTTGCTGGGGATCTTCGAGGGTATGATCTTGTCGAAGACGGAGATGTTGTTGGTGAAGAGAAACTCCAGCTCGCCCTCGCTGACCTCGTAGACCTCCTTGACTTTGCCCTTACGGAGGAGTTTCATGGTGGCCCTATTCTCTCAGGCGATAAAGGTATTGCGGTAAGGGGCCTCCCCACGAGTCCATGCGCCTCATATGCGCCTGATCTTCCCCAGGATGGGTTCGTACAGCAGACCCCTGTCCAGGAGCCGATTCGTAATCTCCTCCAGCTTTTCCTTCGCCATCCTCTTCTTCTTGGCGGTCTCCACAATTTCGTCCCAGGCTGCCCCCTTGCCGTCCCTGTCCAAGGCGGAGACAACCTCCAGGACGAGGATTTCTTCCTCGTCGTCCCCCGCTTCCTCACGAGCCTCCACCTCCTCCTGGTACTCCGGGAGAAGGTATCTGACGGCGTCGTTGAGCATGGCCCTGTACCTGCCGAGATCTACCTTTCCATAGTGCTGAAGGGAAAGGACGATGCCCTCTGCCAGGCTCTTCCTGCATCCGAGGGCCACCAGACCGTCTACGGTGGGGGAAGTCATCTTCTGAGCCTCCTCCATGGCCTCTATCCTGCTCTTCATGTCCCTGCTGCAGTCGAGGATCCAGTAGTCCCTCAGCTTAGCGTCCACCACCTTCACCATCTCCGGCCTCACAGAGGTGTAAACCACCCCTTCCTCTGGGGAATAGGTCCTGGCCTTGCCCATGACAGCGGCGAATGCGGGGGGTTCGATGCGGGAAAGGGTGGAGGAGGCCTCTGGCTGGTATTGTCCAGCGTAGATGTGAAAGACACCCGTCGGGTCTGAAAGGCGGGCCCTCCACATGGGCTGAGTCTCGCTGCCCACGTCCTCCACGTCGGTGATGACGCCAACTAGGAAGAGGCGATTGACTTTGGCTCCCAGGGGGGTGATCACGTAGCTAGGTGCCCTCTCGCCCTGTGACCCGTGCTCCAGGCTGGAGTCAGCGTACTCCCCGGCGAAGATCCTCCAGGCGATCTCCCGTATCATGGCATCAGACCCCAAGCTGCTCCAGCAGGGCCCTGGCCTCCTTCTGAACATCCACCTGAAGGACCTTGGCCTCGCTGCATATCATCATCAGACCGTAGTCATCGCTCGTCACGTTTCCCCTGGTCTCCACGGGTTGGGCGATAAGGAGGTCTGACAGGGCGTCCCGGATAACCTCCTGGTCCATGGCCTCCTTCGCCTCCGCTATGCACTCTTGTAGCCCCTTCTCCATCAGGTTCTCCGTCAGATCCCGATTGATGATGGCCGTCAGGGCGCCGCTACCATCGTCGATGACCGCCTTCGCCCTGAGGTCTGCCTCCCCCTGAATATCGCCGTGGACCCTGCAGGTTCCCTTGCGGACGACTCGTCGACACTGAGGGCAGCGGTAGATGAGGCCGCTCCCATCCTTTACCTCCACGACGATCCCCCGGACGAGGACATCGATGCCGCCTCCACGCTGGATGAGTTCCTCGATCCAGACCCTTTTTGACCTGCTCAGTTCCTCCAGAGGCGGGAGGGCTGTCTCCTTCACCTTCTCCACATGGGCCCTCTCGTCGAAGCTAATCTGAGGTAGACCTCGCCAGGACGTAACGTATCCTCCTTCGATCAGGAGGACATCGCCCTCCAGGATGCCGAAGTCGTGCCAGGCCGAGAACTGCAGCTTGCCGGTATCGTCCGCCAGAAGACCTGAGAAGACAACCTTGGTCTCGCCACTGACCTGCACCTCCCGCCTCTCGACGCTGAGGACCCGGGCCTTTATGGAGAGGTTCCCCATTCCTTCCTGCACTTCCTTCAGCTTGTGGGCGGTGGGAGGCGCCTTCTCCACGCTGGAGACCTGCAAGAGGCTGCCTTCGTCCTTGGTCACGGTGGTCCTGCTGCCGAAGTTGACTTGGACCTGACCTCGGAACTCCTTTGTGTAGGCGTTCTGCACCCGCACAACGTCTCCTGGCTGGATGTTGAGCCCCCGGACCTCCCAGGCGGTATACGGGACGGTGCCAGTCTCGTCCCCCAGCATACCATAGTAGATCTCCTTGCTGCCCCCCTCCTGCTCCAGCTCCCGGGAGTTGAGGCTGATGACCTTGCACAGTAGGTTTACGCTGGGCTCATTGGATGTCAGGTCCTTGATGGGCTTCATTACGCCCAGGCTCAGGTGAACCGGGCTTCCGCCATACTTCTTCACAATGCTTCTCTTGGCCGTCTCCAGCGACACCCTGTAGACGTTCAAGTAGTTCTCAAGCTCTCTCTCAACAACTTCCTCACTTACCTTCCCTTCCAGCGCCCTGGTTATGTCTCTAACGTGGGGCGCAATTTGCTCCCTCGTTCTATCACACTCCTAGAGGCCTGTTTTTTCGCGCCTCTGTCGCGGGAGAGGATCGGTGCGTATTTAAGGTGTAGGGGGAGGTAGCTGAAAGTGTTCCCCAGACAGCCCCTCCTCGTCTAGGGGCGCTAAGACAAGCTTCTATAACGCAGGACCTCTTCGGGTCCAGGGAGGAAAAATGGATCTAGGACTCCAGGGAAAGGTGGCGGTCGTCGCGGCCGCGAGTCAGGGTCTGGGAAGGGCGATTGCGATGGAGCTCTCAAAGGAGGGAGCGAAGGTGGCCATCTGCTCCAGGGATGAGAGGAGGATTAGGAAGGCAGCCTCGGACATATCCCAGGAGACGGGCGGACAGGTCATGGCGGTCAAGGCGGATGTGACGAAGTACGAGGACATCAAGGCCTTCATCCGTCAAGTTGTGGAAGCCTACGGCGGGGTGGACGTCCTGGTCACCAACGCCGGAGGCCCGCCTGCAGGGACCTTCGACGATGTGGGGGATGACCACTGGTATGCCACCTACGAGCTGACCTTTCTCAGCGCCGTCCGCTTGATACGCGAGTGCCTTCCCCACATGAAGAAGAAGAGGTGGGGCAGGGTCGTCGTCATGACCTCCTTGAGCGTCAAGCAGCCCCTCGACAACCTAGTTCTGTCCAATGCCATCCGCCTAGCAGTGGTAGGCCTGGCCAAGAGTCTGGCCAAGGACCTGGCCCCCTACAACATCACGGTCAACATGACAGGGCCGGGTTTCATAGCCACGGACCGGCTAAAGGAGCTCTTCGAGGCAAACGCCAAGAAGCAGGGGACCACGGCGGAGGCCATTGAGGCAAGCATCGTCAAGAACGTTCCCATGGGCCGCCTGGGGAATCCGAAGGAGATGGGAGAGCTGGTGGCCTTCCTCGCCTCCGAAAGGGCCTCCTACATGACGGGGAACCTGGTCCAGCTGGATGGCGGCATGTACCGCAGCATCTTCTAGAGTTTCTGAAGCCGGGACTGGAGCCTCAGCCGCAGCACCTCGTTGACCAGCTTGCCTTCGGCCTTCCCCCGGAGCCGCTCCATGGCGATGCCCATCAGGGGCTTGATGGCCCCCTCCCTCCTTTCCCTGAGGAGGTCTAGGTGCTCCTCCAAGAGAGCATCGAGTTCCCCCTCCAGCTCTTCCCTGCTAAGCTTCTCCAGGCCTAGATCCCTCAGGGCTTCATCAACGCCGATTTGGCGTCGGATGACCTCTCGGAGGACAGAGGGGATGGCCTCCTTGGCGAACCTCTCCTGAGACAGAGAGGCGAAGAGCTCATGGAAGAGGCTATCAGGAATCCCATCCACTTCCAGTCCCTCCGATCTCAGCTCCGGAAGGTGGTTCAGGAATGTCCGAGCTATCACCCCAGCATTCCCATACTCCCTGGACAGCTCCTGAAAGAGCTCGTCCAGGCCCTCGTCAACCAGCTGCTCGATCTGCTGCCTGTGGACGTTGAAAGACTTCACCAGCTTCTGGACCCTCGCCTCGGGGGCCTCAGGAAGCTCTCTGGAGAGCTCTCTCAGCCACCTCTCGGACACCCGTGTTGGTGGGACGTCTGTCTCAGGGTACATCCTCGCGCTACCCGGGAGGGGGCGGCTGTACGCAGTGGAACCGTCTGGCCTCGCGTCCCTAGTCTCCTCTGGGACCCCATGCAATGCCGCTATGGCTCTCATCTTCACCCGCTCAATGGCCTCTCGGGCTATATTCGCCTTGGAGGCTACCAGTACGAAGGCATCATCCTGTTGACAGCCCAGAGCCATCCTGATGGCCTCGACTTCTGCGACGGTGACACCATATGCCGGCAGTTCGTCCGAATGCAGAATGCCACCAGCCCCGACCACTGCGGCGTGGGCGGCCATCTCCGGTCCAAGCCTCTCCTTCAGGAGGCCTGCAAAGCCCTTCAGCCTGAGGCCCATGATGACAGATCTCGGGCGCAACCCACTCTTGAGAACCTGGGACTTGGTCTCCTTGAGTCTTGAGGTGAGGGCCTCAGCCCCCTCCCTAATGGAGTCCACCCCTCGATCCCGCAGGACCTCCCTGGCCTCCAGCAACCTCAGCTGCCTCTCCACCTCCTTCGAGACGTAAGTGGAGATCATCCTCAGGTCCTGAACCCCCTTTATCTCCACCCGGGCTCCGCCCTGCACTGAGACGTTGAGGTCCTCCCTGATGGTGCCTATGCCCCGGATGACCTTCCGGGTGGCTCTGAGGAGACGACCTATCCTCAAGGCAACATCTCTAGCCATCTCCGGCGAGTCGATCTCCGGGGTCGTGGCAATCTCTATGAGTGGTATTCCGAGGCGGTCCAGGCGGTACACCACCTCCTGCCCCTTCCTGTCCACGACGCGAGCCGCATCCTCCTCCAGGCATATGGTGGGTATGCCGATGACCCTGCCATCCACCTCCAGAGTCCCGTTGAGGGCCACCAGGGCACTCCTCTGGAAGCCCGTTGTGTTGGAGCCGTCGATAACTATTTTTCTCATGAAGTGGACCTCATTTACCGGTTCGGCTTCCAACATGAGGGCCACCTTCAGGACGGTCTCTATGGCCTCCCTGTTGGCCTCATGGGGCGGCTCCTCATCCGCCTCCACCAGGCAGCTGGTCTCCGTCGCTTGATAGCGGAAGACGAGGCCTTTGGCGGCTTCCTCCAGGGCCGCTCTGTCCACCTCCCCCAGCTCACTCTGTGTCGGCCTGAGCCTCCGAACGAACTCCTCCCTGATCTCTTCCACGAGCCTGGACTCACAGTTGCAGAAGAGCTTGTGGGTCGCCAGCTGCTGGTGGATCTCCAGACCGACCTTGATGGGAGCCCCCTGCTCCTTGGACTTCATCGGGGTTGTAAGATTAGCGGGGGAGTATATAAGAAGGGTTCCTGAGGCTCTCATCAACGGCGGTAGAGGTATGCCTTGGAGGTCTTCCCCTCTACCTCGACCTCAACCATGTCCCGCACGTAGAGCCCATCGGATAGGCCCTCGTACTCGTCGAGGGCTCTGAGTTCCTCCCTCCTCAGCCCATCCAGAAGACTCCCCTCGACCACGCCCTGGGGGTCCCTCACGGCCACATAGTAGCCGGTATCCTCATCCAGCTTCTTCTTGAAGCCCCTCAGCAAGGCAGGTCGGATGGGAGGCACCCTCCCGATGAGTTCCAGCAGACTGGACCTCTTCTGAAGCTCGCCGTACACGAATAGCCTCGCCATTAGGCCTCGAACCCCTCGAGGCGCAATCGGGGGTTAATCTCCCCCACTAGGTTGGAGGTCATAAGCTCTCTCACTTGCAACGGGTCGCTGGTGTGTCCCAGCACCCACATGAGCTTGACCAAGGCGGTCTCGGGCAGCATGTCCTCGCCTGGAATGACCCCGGCTTTCACGAGTTCACGTCCTCGGGAGTAGACGTACATACCGACCCTTCCGTAGAGGCACTGACTCGTCATGACAACGTGGACTCCGTCCCTGACGGCCTTCTTTATCTTGGGAAGCAGGCCGCGGGCTACGTGGCCGAGGCCTGTACCGGCCAGGACGATTCCCCTGTTGGTCTGAGAGCAGGCTTCGAAGGCCTTGGGCCTCATGCCAGGGTAGGTGTGAAGGAGGGCCACCGCCTCCTCCATCCTGTCGTCCACCTCCACCTCCCCTTCAGACCTCTGACTGTAGTCATCATACCAGACTATTTTGCCGTCGATCCCGACCCGGCCCAAGGGCACGGCGTTTATGGTCTTGAAGGCGTCCCTCCTGCTGCTGTGCATCTTCCTGACCTTGGTGCCCCTGTGGACGGTGCAGAACCGATCGGAGGTCTCCTCATGCATGAGGGCCACGACCTCTCCGAGGTCCGTTGAGGTCAGACGGGCCGCAGAGACGAGGTTCAGGTAGGCGTCGCTGCTGGGCCGATCCGAGGAACGTTGAGCGCCTACGAGGACGACGGGTCCAGGAAGGCTCCTGAGCATGAAGGAGAGGGCCGCGGAGGTGTAGCCCAAGGTGTCAGTGCCGTGGGGTACCACCACTCCCTTGGAACCACTCCTCAGTTCTTTCGCAACCTCTCGGGCAATCCTCCTCCAGTACTTCACTTCCATGTCCTCGCTGAAGATGCTGAAAAGGACCCGCGCCTTGACGTTGCACAGGTCCTGGAGTTCAGGCACGGAGAAGGTCAGCTCCTCGGCCGTGAGGGCGGGGAAGACGGCCCCCGTCCTATAGTCCACGTAGCTGGCGATGGTTCCTCCCGTCCCCAAGACGGAAAGGGTGGGCTTCCGTGGGTCCTGGACTATCTCTTCCCGGGGAGCCGGGGCACGCCTAGCCGTGGGGGTCTTCTGGATGGCGACATCTGGAGTGATCTCGAGGCCCACGTTGTATCCGTTCCGAAGCTTGATCGTGAGGACGTCCTTGTCACTGAAGGAGTGGTGGGGCATCACGATCCCCTGGTAGGTCTTGTCCCTGCAGCTGACAACAACTTCGTCTCCCACCTCCACCTTGGCCTTCTCCAGGAGGCTCTGGACCCTCTTTGGGTAGCTCATCGTGGAAAGAATATTCTAGGTCCTAAAACACTTTTGCGGACATCGAAGTGACGGTTCCGAGAGGTCCGTTGCCGTGGGGAGTTCGCATCCACTGCGGAAGCCTATTCAAGGGCTGAAGTGATTACTGGGCTGGATATCACGTTGACCAAGACGCGCGGGAGCAGTGTCAGAGGGGTTTTGAATGAGCTGAGGTGGCATCCCGAGAGGGACCCTTCCAGAGCCAGGATTTTCTACGCCAACAGGGTTGCGCCAGAGGGGTTCACCATTGTGAGCGGTGATGAGGTGGAGGACATCGGTCCGTCGAGTTTCACCATCGGTGGCAGCACGATTCCCTACTACAAGGTCTTCAGGATCACCGAGGGTTCGACGGTCCTGTTCGAGCGGAAGGAGGACTAGGATTCTGGGGGTCATCTCCCTGTCAATGTTCAGAGGAGCTCGTAGGTTATCCGATCGATGTCCTTGCCCTTGCTCCTGCGCCTCAGAATCCTCATCCTGCCAATCTCCGACACGTTCCTGACATGGGTGCCGGCGCAGGGGCAGAGATCGACATCCCCGATCTGGACTACGCGTAGCCTCCTTATGCCCTTGGGAATGAGGTCCATGATGGCCCTCTCCTCCTCAATTCTCTCCTCCAGAACCCTCCTCTCCTCCTCGTAGATGGTCACTTGCACTCCGCTCTCCACGGCTTCATTGAACGCCTTCTCCACTGCCGCGAGGTTCTCTTGAGTGAAGCTAGCGGGGGCAAAGTCCACGTGGCTGTAGTCCATGTAGAGCTGGTTGCCCATGGTCCTCGCCCCATACATCTGAAAGACCAGACCGGACAGGAGGTGCTGGGCCGTATGCATCCTCATGTGGGCGTACCTCCTCTCCCAGTCTACGCTTCCCGTCACGTCACCCTTTGGAGGCACCGTATCCACCAAGTGCCGGACGATCCCCCCCTGCTTCACAACCTTCGAGACCCTCGCTGTGCCTGCCTCCCAATGCATCTGACCGGTGTCCGAGGGCTGACCACCCCCTTCGGCGTAGAAGGCCGTTCTGTCGAGGACAGCGTAGTTGGGTCCCGTTTCCACAACCCGGGCCCGGAATTCCTTTATGTAGTTGAGTTCCACCATTGGGGTGGATGCATACTCCGCGTCCTGCCCCAGATAGATTACAGAGGTCATGAACTTCTCTTGCAGAGAGACTTCTCGGTAATAAGCCCTCGGACTAGAGACGACGCTTCGCTGGCCTCGGCAGGAGGGGGGAGAAATACTCCAGGGGGGCAATCTGGAACCTGCATCTGTCTGCCCCCATAGCACTACAGGCGACCTCCTCGCAGTGGACGTCCTTGTCGAGGAGGGCCTTGATGACTCCCGCCGCGTACCCTGCATAGAAGTGACAGACAGGTTTGTCCGAGGGGCCATAGCCCTCCACTATGAGGCTGTTCTTGACCGTGAAGGTCATCCTACCTTCAGGAAAGTCCGCCGATTCTACCTCGAAATGACCATGACCATATGCCGAGCAAACCTTGGAGAGATGACCGGGAATAGCTTCCTCCACACTCGCAATTTCTCCTCGGGCTGTCACTTCCTCGAAGAAGGCCGCCGACGCCCGAGCCGCGTTCTCGCCAGCCATATAGATGGGCGCCCTTGCGGAGGTCCCCATGATGGCCTCCAGCTCCTTGAGGAGGGAGGCCATGAGACCCGGGGTTACCAGACAAAAACGCTGACCGAAGAGCTGGACGACGCCTTCGTCTGGGTCGACGACGAGTTCCCTCATGATTGTACCTATAATCCCCTCTGAGGACAGGTCTCGGTCCCTCAACTGGTTCACCTGAACTTTTCATGTGAATTGCCCCCTGAGCGCCGTATAAGGTTTGTTACGTTGGTCTCAGGTATGATAATCCTTCAAAAGCTGCCTGGCAATGACCATCCTCTGGATCTCGCTGGTCCCCTCGTATATCTCAGTAATCTTCGCATCCCTGTACAACCGCTCCACGGGATAGTCTCGGAGGTAGCCGTAACCGCCGTAAACCTGGACCGCTTCCCTTGTAGCTCTCACGGCCAGGTCCGATGCGAAGAGCTTGGCCATGGAGGCCTCCTTGGTATACCTCTTCCCCAGATCTCTCAGATAAGCTGCCCTGTGAATGAGGAGCCTGGCGGCATCAATCTCCGTCGCCATATCGGCCAGCTTCCACTGAATAGCCTGGAAACTTGCGATGGCCTGGTCGAACTGCTCCCGCTCCCTTGCGTACCGGACGGAGGCCTCGAAGGCTCCCCGGGCAATGCCCAATGCTTGAGAGGCGATGCCGATGCGACCCCCGTCCAGCGTCGACAGCGCTACCCTGAAGCCATCGTCCACCTCCCCCAGCAGGCTTTCCTTGGGGATGCGGCAGTCCTCGAAGGCGAGGGCCGTGGTGTCTGTGGCCCTGATACCCATCTTCTTCTCCTTCCTGATCTTGTGGAGTCCCGGGGCATCCGTCGGTATGATGAAGGCGGATATTCCTCTGCTGCGAGGCGCTTTCGTATCCGTCTTGGCGTAGCTGATGATCACCTGGGCATGCCAGGCGTTCGTGACGAAGATCTTCTGGCCGTTGAGGACCCACTCATCCCCCTCAAGCCTGGCAGTACTCCTCATGGCCCCGGCATCGCTGCCGGACCAGGGCTCCGTCAGGGCGTAGGCTCCCAGCCACTTCCCCTGGGCCAGTCGAGGCAGGTAGTGCCTCTTCTGCTCCTCCGTGCCGTAGCGAAGGATGGGGTCACACACCAGGGAGTTGTTGACGGACATTATGGTTCCTAGGGATGCGTCCGCGCGGTTGATCTCCTCCATGGCGATGCAGTAACCGATGGTGTCCGTCCCCCCGCCGCCGTACTCCTCGGGCACCATCATCCCCATGAGCCCCAGGTCGTACATCTTCTCCACCAGCTCCATCGGGAACTCCTCGGCCTCGTCGTAGTCACTGGCCCTGGGGGCTACCTCCTTATCTGCGAACTCCGCCACCATCTTGCTGAGGAGCTGGTGCTCCTTTGTCAGCCCGAAGTCCAAAGGCCAGGCCTCGCATGCAGAAGGGACGCCTACGTATAAAGGCTTCAGCCTTTAGCCCACGACGACCCTGAAGCCCAAGGTCCAGAGTAACACGAAGAGAAGGGCTCTGAGGACGCCCGCCAGGAGGTTGACGAGGAGAAAGACCTTTCCGCCGATGAGCTGCCCCTGTTTGTTGAAGAGGGAGTAGAGGTATATGGGCAGAGTGTCGGGGAAGAAAGGGACCGACATCAGGACCAAGAGGCCCGCCCACTTCGTGGTTCTGACGAAGCGGGTCACGTAGCCGACGAACCTTCCTGCAATGGGATGCCTGGCGCACCAGTAGCGGATGGGGCCCTCCACCCTGAGACCCAGCAGGAAGACGGCCCCCGCCCCCACGGCCTTGCCGATGCCCAGGGCGAGGGCTGCCACGCCCAGGAAAGCTATCTGATTGAGAAGGGGGATGAGGGCGATTTCCACGGGAATGGGCAGGATTATGGCCGTCAGGACGCTGTAGATGAGGAGGACGCTAAGGAATATGGTGGGGTCGTTATAGTAGATGTCAAGAATGCCCCAAAGAAACTCCACGATGCCTTCAACAGCTATGGGAGCGCCTCCGACACGTAATGGAGATGTCAATTAAAAGAGTGAGGCCGCCAGAAGCCCATTTTCGCAAATGCCCACGGCCAAGCCTTATAAGATTGCCTATCGATATCCAGGCAAGGTGAAGGTATGCCTACCTTTGAGTACGCAAGTGAGAGCGAGATCACCAGAGCCATCCTCCAGGGTTTCGCCAGGGACCTGGAGTCCTATGCTGAATCGGACGTCATAGTGGTGGGCGGCGGTCCCAGCGGCCTCATGACCGCAAAGGAGCTGGCAGACCGAGGAGTCAAGGTCCTAATAATCGAGAGGAACAACTACCTGGGGGGCGGCTTCTGGCTGGGTGGTTACCTGATGAACACGATCACCGTCCGAGCCCCCGGACAGAAGGTCCTCGACGAACTCAGCATCCCCTACAAGGAGTTTGCCAAGAACCTCTACGTCACCAGCGGGCCCCACGCCTGTTCCAAGCTCATCGCCGCGGCCTGCGATGCCGGCGCGAAGATTCAGAACATGACCAGCCTAGAGGACGTGGTCATCAGGGATGAGAACCGCGTCGGGGGCGTCGTCGTCAACTGGACTCCCGTCCAGTCCCTCCCCAGGGAGATAACCTGCGTGGATCCCGTGGCCCTCGAAGCCCGACTTGTGGTGGACGCCACAGGCCACGAGGCCGAGGTCGTCTCGGCATTGGAGAAGAGGGGCATCCTGAAGATCCCCGGAGAGGGCGCCATGTGGGTGGAGAAGTCGGAGGACTTGGTGGTGGAGCACACGGGCCTCGTACACCCTGGTCTCATCGTGGCCGGGATGGCGGTCTCCAGCACCTACGGTCTGCCGCGAATGGGCCCGACCTTCGGGGCCATGCTGCTCTCGGGAAAGAGGGCCGCAGAAGTGGCCTATGAAATCCTCAAGAAGTGAGATCCTGGCGGTGCCTAGCCAGGCATTCCTCTACGAGGACCCCTCCTCGCCAAATCTGGACTTGGGAAAGATTCAGTCCTACCTTCGGGAGATGACGGGTATCCAAGTGGAGACCCGTCCTGATTTCTTTTCCTGCTATCGTGGGGAGGACGTCGAGGGGCTGGCCAGAAGGTTGGCGGGGCTGAAGGTCAGGAACCTGCACAGTGAGGAGCAGGACTTCGAGCCTCTCCTGGGAGAGGTGAACTTCGAGCTGAAGCTGCTTCGTGACCCTCGCAGAAGGCTACCGGGCGTCCTCTACGATGGCTTCCACCTTCAGGAGCTGATGAGGTCCCTCCTGCCCCCGAAGGAGAGATCGCTGCGGGTCATGCACGTGCCCTTCACTCATCGCCTCCTGGCCACTTTCGATCCCGACGACCGGACGTACCATGCGCGGGTCATTGTCTGCGGCTACCCTACCGTCATCTCCACCAGCGGTGTTGTAGAGGGGCCCGCGAAGCCAAGGGAATTCTATGTGGCGAAACGCGGGTACAGCGCCCTGGGGATCACGCCGCCGACAGAGGCCCTCAAGGAGGAGATGAGGGGCAGGTTCATCGATTACGACGACGAGCGGCTGACGGACGTGTTGAAGGGTTACGTCCTCCAGGCATTCTTCTATCATGCCGCGGGGGATCCCTTCTGCGGCAATCCGGACTGCCGTCTCTTCAACGCCCATTGGCAGGAGGAAATGATGAGGGCCCAGCTGAGTTCCGGTGGCCTCTGCGAGAAGCATGCGGCCTTCCTCTCCGAGTTCCAGTAGCCCGCAAGGTTTTCTAAGCCTTCCTCCCTAACCCCAGCGGTGAAGCTGCGTCCTTTTGAGATGGAGCGGTGGCAGTCCGAATACGAGCACGTGACCAGTTTCAACCTCTCGGAGAGCGGCGTCGAGCCCGTTCGCCTGGGAGACCTCTTAGGGGAGGAGGACTTTGGAACTCTCTTGAAGACCCCCCTGGGATACGCCGAGACGAGGGGGTCCGAGGCTCTCAGGGAGGCCATCGCCTCTCTCTACCCGGACTGCGAGCCGGAAAACGTGTTGGTCACGACGGGGACCGCGGAGGCCAATCTGATCGCAGCCTTGGGGACCATGGAGAGAGGCTCGAGAGTGGTCACCGTCCTGCCTAACTACATGCAGGTCTGGGGACTGGCGAAATCCCTAGGATGCAAGGTGGATCCCCTACGGTTGAGGGAAGAGAGAGGGTGGCAACCTTCCCAAGAGGATACGAAGGCCAAGCTACGTACTGGTACCGACGTCGTATCTCTCAGCAACCCTAACAATCCCACGGGAACTTGTCTCACGGAGGAGAGTACCAAGGCTATTACCGACGGAGCGGAGGACGCGAGGGCCTGGATTTTGTCCGACGAGGTCTACAGGGGGGCAGAGTTGGAGGGGTCCTTGACCCCCACCCTTTGGGGGACTCACGACAGGGTCCTGGTCACCTCAGGCCTCTCAAAGGCCTTCGGGCTAGCAGGCCTCAGGCTTGGCTGGATATGCGGCCCTCGGGACACAATCCGAGAGTTGTGGGCCATCCACGACTACACCACCATCGCCCTCAGCAAGATATCTGAGGTGGTTGGCACTCGGGCTCTAGTCCATTGGAGGGACCGCCTCCTGACCAGAACCAGGGACATCTTACGGCGTAACCTTCCTGTATTGAGGGGCTTCGTGGAACGGTGCGGTCTGGCATGGGTGCCTCCGGCGGCGGGGGCTATTGCGTTCCTCCGGTACCCGTGGAAGTTGCCGTCCCTATCGGTGGCGGAGAGAGCCCTGAAGAGGGACGTCCTCGTGGTCCCGGGCTCCCACTTCCAGGAGGAGGGCTACCTGAGGGTGGGCTATGGCATGGAGGCAGAGATTCTTGAGGGTGGCCTGAGGGAGCTGCGAGCCGTCTTCGGGGAGGTAGGGGTTCGTGAAGGCTGACGTGGCTATCGTGGGGGCGGGCATAGCAGGGTCGGCCCTTGCCTATCACCTCTCTGGAGAGGGCCTCCACGTCACCCTCTTGGACGGGGATTACCCGGGCCTTGGGGCCAGCGGAAGATCCGCTGGGTTGCTGACATCACAGCACTGGAACCGTTTCGACGTCGCCCTCACCAGGGCCTCGCAGGAGATGTGTGACCACCTCGCTAGGGACGAGGAGGGGGGCGTGCAGAGGGTGGGTTTCCTGAGGGTCACGTCTCTGGAGGAGGACATTCCCGTGATGAGGGAGCGAGTCCATACATACCTGAAGGAGGGCGTCATGGCCGAGTTCCTTGAAGGGGAGGAGCTTTCGTCGCGCTTCCCATCCATCGACTCATCCGGGCTTCTCGCCGGTGTGTTCACACCCCAAGACGGCTACGTGGACGCGTACGACATCACCTCCACCTTCGCCTCGTTGGCAAGGGAGCGAGGGGTCGCCATGGCCATGGGCAACAAGGCGAAGGCCGTGGAAATGAGGTCCTCGAAGGCAGTGGGCGTGGAGACCCCTCAGGGCGAGTTGTCAGCCGAGGCCGTTGTGGTGGCGGCGGGAGCTTGGACCCCCTCCCTTCTGAGGGAGAGTGGCACTCCTCTCCCGTTGAAGCCCTACAGGACCCAGGCCCTGGTGACGGCCCCTGTCACGGACCTTCCTATCCTCCCCATGTTTCACGAACTTCCTCGTGGCCTCTACCTCCGACCAGATCAGGACGGTCTGCTCCTAGGGAATGGGACAGAGCACGATGAGGCGGATCCTGGAGGATATAACACCCACGCAGACTTCGAGCTGTACGCAAAGGTCGCGGCGTGGGCGACGGAGAGGGTGCCGGCAGCGAAGGATGCAAGGATTGCGAGGGGTTGGGCCGGCCTCTGCGTGGCCACCCCAGATAGATTTCCCCTGGTGGGAGAGGTGGAAGAGGTCGAGGGCTTGTTCGTCCTTGCTGGCTTCAACGGCCTGGGGGTCATGAGAGGCCCCCCTCTCGCCAGATCTCTGGCCGAAGCCCTCTTGGGAAGACGCCCCACCTTTGAGCTGGCCCCATTCCATCCTGGCCGTTTCGAGGGGAGAGACGACTTTCGAATCAGGGAAGGCTTCACGCTGAGGTGAGGGCCAAGTTTAAGTAAACCGCGGCACTGAAAAGGAGGGATCGGACATGACGATTGAGGAAGGAGACGTGGCACCGGATTTCACCTTGCCAAATGAGGAGAACAAGCCCGTGACTCTGTCGAAGGAACTGGGGGAAGGACCCGTGGTCCTCTCCTTCCATGTCTTCGATTTCACAGGGGTATGCACCACCCAAGCCTGCAGCTTCCGGGACGCCATGGGTGATCTGACGACGTACGGAGCCAAGGTCTTCGGCATCAGTGTCGACACCCCCTTCACCCACAAGCGGTTCAAGGAGGAGAATCGCATCAACTACCCCCTTCTGAGCGACTTCAACAAGGAGGTCTCCAGAACATACGGCGTCCTCTATGACGATTTCATCGGCTTCAAAGGGGTTTCAAAGAGGTCGGTCTTCGTCATCGATAAGGATGGCGTGGTGCGCTACCGGTGGGTCACCGAGGACAACAGAATCGCCCCAAATGTGGAAGAGGTCGCCAAGGTCGTAGGGAAACTCTCCTAGAGCCCCACGAGGTCTGCATTCGGAGCTGGGACGAGAGAGGCTACGGGACGTCAAAGGGAGCCGAGGTCTTCTGGTTCAGGGCCACATGTATCAGAGAGGCGTCTCCGATGGAGAGGGCTACCCTCCTCTCCTCCACGGCCACCAAGAGGACGCCCTCCACGACATCCACGACCCCCACCTCCAGCCCAGGTTTGAAGCCCATGGAGATCAGCCGTCTCACGGTGGCCTCTTCCTCCGATGTCAGGTGGGACACGAAGGCCTTGGTACCCTTGGGGACACCCGTGAGAAGAAGGTCTCCCTCCTCGATGCACTCCTCGCAGGTCATGGGCTTGAAGCACTTGGGGATGGGGATGTTGTCATCGGGGCACTCGACAGGCCTGTTGAGCATTCGGCATATCTCCTGCTCCACCTCATCGGTGAAGGCGTGCTCCAGCTTGTGGGCCTGTTCGTGGACGTCCTCCACCGGCACGCCCACCAGGTCCGTAAGGAACCTCTCGGCGATGCAATGCCTGCGGACCACGCGGACGGACATGGCATATCCTTTGGCCGTCAGCCGGACACCTTTGTAAGGTGTGTAGGCCACGTATCCTTCCTCGGCCAACTTCTGGAGCATCTCCGTCACGCTTGACGGAGCAACCTTAAGCCAGGCCGCTATGTCGCTGGTCCTGGCGGTCTTCCTCCCTTCCGATGTCACCCAGATAGCCAGCAGATAGTTCTCCAGGTTGGCGCTTATGAACTCCTTCTCGATCCCCAGGGCCGCGAAGACGTTCCTCGCCCTCCTCGGACGCGTTCCAAGGGTTGCCTCCACTCAGTCGCCTCCTTCCCAGTTCCTGCTCCGGGCCATCGGGTCCTCTCCCCTCCCGGGAGGAGCATTGAACTTCTCACCCAGATCGTGGAAGCGTGCCATGATACCCCGTCAAGTGCCGCGATGTCTCTAAGCAAGCGTTCTCACAGACTAGGCGTCGTTAGGTATTTAGTCCTTCTGGACAGCCTCGGGGGCACACGATACATACTATACTTTCGATAGATTTAGGTAGGTCATCGTCCCGTCGGAATGTCAAATTTCGGTAAGCCTAAAATTCAAATAGGCCACCATCGTGCAAACTTTGGTCCTAGAAAAAGGGTGAGAAGGTTGGTCCTGGCCCAGTATCTGTTGACGTTCCGGGAGGTGCTCGAGGCGGCCCTCCTGACGGCAATCATTCTGGCCTACTTGGTCAAGACGGGACGCATCTCCTTGGCCCGATATGCCTGGTATGGGATCCACGCCGCTGTGGCGGTCAGTCTCATCCTTGGTGCAAGCATATGGTTCCTCTATGGGCAGCTCTCCCAGCTTGACAAGGTCCTCTTTGAGGGAACGGCGGCCCTCATAGCGGTCGCCGTCCTAACTTCCATGATTTACTGGATGGCCGCTAAGGCCCGCACCATCAGACACAAGGTTGAGGGTCGTGTGGAGGCAGCTGTCACTCATGGCGCAATCATGGGCCTGGCCTCCCTCACGTTTGTCCTCGTCTTCCGGGAAGGGCTGGAGACCGTCCTCTTCTTGACGCCCTTTCTGGTCCAAGACACTGGCGCGACCCTCCTCGGTGCCATCCTGGGCCTGGGGTTTGGCATCCTCCTCGCCTATGGCATCTTCCGCTTTGGCCTGAACCTTGACATGCGGAAGTTCTTCTATTTCACGAGCATCCTTCTCATCCTCCTGGCAGGTGGGCTGCTGGGATACGGAGTCCACGAAATCCTCGAGTACTGGAAGCTCCAGGGGTCTGATCTCGGCTGGTGGGGCCAAGCCGCCTTCGTCCTTCCAATAGCCAGTGACAGCCTGTTCCACCACAAAGGCGCAATCGGCTCGGTCTTCGCCGTCATGTTTGGATACACGGTTATGGCAGAGTGGGCCCGGGTCATTGCTCACGCACTCTATCTGGCCCTAGCACTGCCCCTGGTCATTCAGGTCTACCGTAGGCCTGAGTGGGTGGAACTCCTCGTCGCCCGTCTCAAGGCCTTGGTCCGTCCGATCTCCGCCAGTGAGGGACGGGACGGTACTAGGGAGGACCCCGTCCTACCTTCCCGGTGATGGGAACCCCAAGGTTTTTGATTCCCTCTCGCGGTCAGCGGCCGGGAATGTCCATGGGTGAATGGAAGATTGACACGCTGGCTGCCCACCTGGCCCGCCGGAGGGGAGCGGGACCGGTGGTGGATCCCATCGCCGTGAGCACCACGTACGTCCTGAAAGATGTGGAGGAGGGGGCGCGCTACGCCCAGGAGAAGGCACCTACCACGTACTACTCCCGTTGGGGGATGCCCACCAACCGGCTTGTGGAGGAGGCAGTTGCCACACTCGAGGGGGGTCGTTACGGCCTGGCCACGGCCTCGGGCATGGGAGCGATTTCCTCCGCCCTGCTGGCTTTGGTATCCAAGGGTGACCACATCCTGGCGGGAAGGAGCCTCTACTCCGGCACGACGGAGATCATGACCCGCTACCTGCCCAGGTTCGACGTGGAGACAACCTTCGTAGACCCCTCAGAAGAGGGGGGCTTCGAGGAGGGGTTGAGGGAGAACACTTCCGTGGTCTTCGTGGAGACCCCCGCCAACCCCACCATGCTCATCACGGACATCACCGAGGCCGTCGCCGCTGCTGAGAATGCGGAGGCTATCGTGATGGCTGACAACACCTTCGCCACCCCCATCAACCAGAGGCCCCTGGACCTGGGAGTGGACGTGGTCCTCCATTCGGCCACGAAGTACTTCGGCGGCCACTCTGACGTAACAGGCGGATTGGTGGTGACTCGGGAGGAGGCTCTTCATGACGAGATATGGGAGACCTACAAGCTCTTGGGACCCACCCTGGGGGCCATGGATGCTTTCCTCATCGGAAGGGGATTGAGGACTCTGCCCCTCCGGGTGCGGAGACAGAACGAGACCGCCAAGGGCCTGGCGGAATTCCTTGAGGATCACCCTAGGGTCTCCAAGGTGTACTACCCGGGTCTGACGTCCTTCCCTCAGCACACCCTGGCCAAGAGGCAGATGAGGGGATTCGGTGCCATGCTCTCCTTCGAGCTGAAGGGAGGCTACAAGGAGGCCGTGAGGTTTGTGGAGGGTGTCAAGGTGGCCTACCTGGCCGTCAGCCTCGGCGGGCCGGAGACCCTCGTGGTCCATGCTGCCAGCGTGACCCACGGAACGCTGACTTCGGAGGAGCGGCAGATGGCTGGCATCCCAGAGGGCCTCGTGAGGGTCAGTGTGGGACTGGAAGACCTTGAGGACCTGAAGGAGGACTTCCATCAGGCTCTTAGATAGTCTGGGGTCTTCAGCACGCCTTCCAACTTGAGGAGGTTGACCTTCCACTCGATGCCGGCGCTGAAGCCTCCCAGATCTCCGCTGCTGCTCACCACCCGGTGGCACGGAATGACGACGCAGGACCTGTTCTTACTCAGGGTGTAGGCCACGGCCCTGTAGGCCCTGGGCTTGCCGATATCCTCCGCTATTTCCCGGTAGCTCCTCACCGTGCCGTAGGGTATCCTGCGGGCGGCCTGCAGGACCTGAACCTCGAAGGGTGTGTATCCCGAGAGGTCCACCTCATATGACGAGAATTCTACCGGCTCCCCCTCGAAGTACCTGAGGAGATCCCTCGAAAGCTCCGTCCTGGGATCGTCTCCCTTATACTCCGTATCGTCCGTCAGGACGACGCCCCTGACCTTGGGGCCTTCTTCACAGACGTCCACCCGGCCAAACGGCGTTCGAAGGGAGGTGACGTTCATTCTATCTTCCTCTTGAAGGCCCTCCTCCCTTTTCATTTTGACGATTTTCCTCCTTGGGCCTCGATGTGAGGAGGACGCGGGCGTCCACCACCTTGCAGCCTTGCCCCTCTTCGAAGACCAGGAAGGGGTTGATATCCACCTCGGAGATGTCGTGGAAGTCTTCCACCAGCTGGGAGAGGCGCTGCAAGCACTCCACCAGAGCAGCCACGTCTGAGGCAGCCTCGCCCCTTACCCCCTCGAGGATGGGATAACTCCTGACGCCTTTGATCATCCTGAGAGCATCCATGTCCGTCATGGGTGCCAGACGGAAGACCACGTCCTTGAGGACCTCCACGTAGATTCCCCCGAGGCCAAAGAGGAGCATGGGGCCGAACTTCTCCTCCAACTTCATACCCATGATGGTCTCCTTGCCACCCTTGGCAAACTCCTGCACCATGAACTCCTTGGTATCCAAGCCCTTGGAGGAGAGGCGTTTGTTGATGGCGTTGAAGTGCCTCACCAGTTCCTCTCGATTCCTTATGTCTAGAGAGACGGCCCCGTAGTCCGTCTTGTGGACCATGTCGGGATGGACAGCTTTCAGAACCACTGGATACCCGATTTCTTCTGCGGCGGCCACCACCTTCCCCAGGCTCGAAACCAACTCCGTCCTAACGATGTTGAATCCATAGGCCTTCAGGAGGGCTAGGGCATCCATCTCGTGCAGCCTCCTCCTCCCCCCCTTTCTCGCCTTCTGGATGATGTACTCTGCTCGGCTCCTGTCCACATCAAAGGCGCGGAACATCCCCTCCTCCCTCTCGAGGTACTCCTTATACGTGCTCATGGCAGCCAGCGAGAGGGCCGCGTTCTCTGGGAAGAGGTATGAGGGAATGCCATGGTCCACCAGCTCCTTGAAGGCTGGCGATTCCTTGGTCCTGGCCAGGAAACAGCTCAGCACTGTCTTCTCATGCTTCTGAGCGGATTCCCAGATGGTCCGGGCTATGGCCACCTCGTCCTCTATGATGGGCGGCACGCTGATAACCAAGAGGGCATCCACGTTCTCGTCCTTGAGCACGGCATCCATGACCTTCCCGTAGCGAGCAGCGTCAGCGTCGGCAATCATGTCGATGGGGTTCGCCGTGCTTGCCTCCTCCGGCAGGTTCTCCTCCAGGTATGCGATAGTTTCCGGGCTTAGTTGGGCCATCTCAACGTCAACGCTAGAGAGGGCGTCGGTCGCCATGATTCCCGGGCCGCCGGCGTTTGTGACGACGGCCGCTCTCCTGCCGGCGGGCAGAGGCTGGAGGGAGAATGCCTGGGCCAGATCGAAGAGTTCCTGGATGGAGGCCACCCTCAGGACGCCGCACTGCTCGAAGAGAGCCTGGCTTCCCACGTCGGGACCCGCCATGGCTCCCGTGTGGCTTACCGTGGCCCTCGCCCCGGCCTCCGTCCTTCCAGACTTCAGGGCAATGATGGGCTTCGACTTGGTGACCCTTCGGGCGATCTTGACGAACTCCCTGGGCTCTCCGAAGCTCTCTATGTACAGGAGGATGATGTCGGTATCAGGATCCTTCTCCCAGTACTCGATCAGTTCGTTCCCTGAGACGTCTGCGGCGTTGCCAAGGCTGACGAACTTCGAAAGGCCGACACCGACGTTCCTGGCGTGCTCCAGAATGGCCACTCCCAGGGCCCCACTCTGGGTCATGAAGGCTATGTTTCCCCTGAGGGGGAGGATGGGGGCGAAGGTGGCATCCATCTGGACCTCAGGGTCGGTGTTGATGACCCCCATGCAGTTGGGACCCACCATCACCATCCCGTACTTCTTGACCAGAGACTGCAGCTCGTCCTCCAACTCGACGCCCGTAGGTCCGATCTCGCTGAAGCCGGCGGTGATGACTACCAGGCCCTTAACGCCCTTCTTCCCACACTCCTCCACTACCTGCATGACCTTGGAGGCGGGAACGATGACGATGGCCAGGTCAACCTCGTCGGGTATGTCCAACACCGAGGGATAGGCCTTGATGGAATGGATTGAAGAGGCCGACGGATTGACGGGGTAGACACGCCCCTGGAAGCCGTAGGTGAGGAGGTTGTCCAGGACTTCCCAGCCCACCTTCCTTCTGTTTCGAGAAGCTCCAATGACGGCGATGGATGCAGGGGAGAAGACGCAGTCCAACCTCTCCTTCATTCGCCTCACCAAGGTTTCAAGACCTTAAAGACTAACCGGTGGGAAGGAGGGAGATGAGGAGGGTCATCCTTGGGCCTGGCTCCTCTTTGTACTTGGTCTCCAGGTTCGCCAGCTTCTCCCTGGCCTCCCGGAGAACGGTCTCGACCTCCGCCAAAATGTCCTCTCTCCAGGGGTACGGGTAGAGTTCCGTGAGGCCGATCCCGTATGAAAAGCCTTCGAGAGTCAGAAGTTGTTTAATGGCCTGGTTCACCAGCCCCTTCACCATACCCATGACGGACAACCTGTAGGTAATCCTGTCTTCGTTGGAGACCTGCTGCCACAGTTCCGAAGAGTCCACATCCCTTCCCTCCATCCTGTAGTACTTCTCGATGAGGTTCCCCTTGACCTCCACACGAGTCTGTCTGATGAGGTGGGCCTCAAGCAGCTTTCCAATGTGGTGATGCACCGTCGCTGGCGTTATCTCCATGGCCTGGGCTATCTGGGTAACACTCATGTCCCGATCAAAAAGGAAGGCGAGTATCTGCAGCCTAGAGGGGTCCGACAGAATCTTGAGCTGGTCCAGGGTGGCCTTCACGTCTGGGGTCAACATATCACCGCTTAGACAATGTCTTAGCGCTTTAATGTCGTCAAAATACTTAAATACCCCCGCGACATACTTTGTTTGAGGTCACCCAAAGAACCTCCGGGAAGAGGAGTGACTTCCCCGCGAGATCACGCTAAACCCCTCCTCCAACCCCAACCGGTGAGCGTCTTGCTCACCGGTCAAACTTATTATCGTCCCGGCCCGTCTGGGCCAGCATCCCACCACCTCTAATAGGGGTTCTCACCTTACGGATATGATGCCCCCTTCGACGCGGAGACAGTCTAAGGGTAACGGGAGTCTACTGGTCTACGATGAGGGCTACTTGAGGTACGACTTCGGGGGAACTCACTCCCTCCGTCAGGAGAGGATCAAGCTCGCCCGAGAACTCCTCTCCAGCCTGGGCGTTCTTGAGCACCCCGGCGTCCGGGAGGTGCCGGCAGGGGCCGGTCTCGAGGAGGAGATTCTACTCATCCACTCCAAGGAGTATGTGGAAGCGGTGAAGGCCTCGGGGAGAAACCCTTCCGGCGCGGGATGGAGGTACATGGGGTACGGCCTGGGGACCTTGGACAACCCCGTCTTCGCTGACATGTATGACGCCTCCGCCCTTCATGTGGGAGGAACCATACGGGCTGGAAGGGCGGTCCTCTCAGAGGATGTGGATCATGCCTTCAACCTCGGCGGGGGGTTCCATCATGCCTCTCGATCCCGGGCCTCCGGTTTCTGTGTCTTCAACGACGTGGCCATCGTAATCAGCGCCCTTCTGGAGGAAGGCCTCCACCGGGTCCTGTACGTGGATGTGGACGCCCATCACGGGGACGGCGTCCAGTACTCCTTCTACAGCGACCCGAGGGTCCTCACAATATCCCTTCACGAAGACGGGAGGTACCTCTTCCCCGGTACAGGCTTCGTTAAGGAACTAGGCGAAGGGGAGGGGGAGGGGTACAGCGTCAACGTCCCACTTCCTCCCTACACGGGTGACACGGAGTACATGAGGGCCTTCGAAGAGGTGGTTCCTCCCCTGGCCGAGTCCTTCAAGCCCCAGGTGATAGTCACTCAATTAGGCGTGGACACCCACTACAGCGATCCCCTTACCCACCTGAACCTTACGACCAACGCCCATAGAAGGATTGCTGAGGAACTCCATGGCCTGGCCCACGATATCAGCAATGGAAGATGGGTGGCCGCTGGAGGTGGGGGGTACGAGCCGTCCGCCGTCGCTAGGTCTTGGACCCTGATGTTTGGGGCCATGGTGGAGAGGGAGCTGGAGGACAGGATTCCCGATAGCTGGCCTCCCATCTACGAGAGCCTGTTGGGGGGAAAGGTCAACGTGCTGACCCTTACAGATCCCAAGGTCCCCTCCCGTCCCGGCGTGGGGAGGGAGGTGGAGCGAGTCCTGGAGGAGGTCAGGCGCGCCTTATCGCCCTATCATCGTCTTTAGTCGTCTGCCAGAGGGGCCAGCCGCCTTCAACCGTGCCTCTTCACGCCAAGCGGGACGAGGCCTCCCCCGTAGACATCGTTAAGCACTTGGGCCAAGCCCGTGTAGACCGCCGAGAGCCCGCATACGATTCCTTCGTAGCCAGCCACGACGGTGATGGTGGCGTTCCCCAGGGCCTCCCCAAGACCAAGAAGGAAGAAGAGGAGCGCCAGGGAGGCGAAGACGAACTGGAGGGCCCTGCTTAGCCTCAGCGTCCCCAGAAACATAACGCTCGTGAAGATGCCCCACATGAAGAGGTAGGCCGCCATGGCCGAGTCATCCGTGATATCTGCCATCCCGAGCCTAGGCATGGCCAACAGGCCCACCAGGGAGAGCCAGAAGAGGCCGAAGGATGTAAAGGCCGTCGTCCCGAAGGTATTCCCCTTCCGCCACTCCATGACGCCCGCGATGATCTGGGCCATTCCGCCGTAGAAGATCCCCATGGCTAGTATCATGCTTCCCAGGGGAAACAGACCGGCATTGTGGAGGTTCAATAGGACCGTGGTCATGCCGAAGCCCAGAAGGCCCAGGGGCGCAGCGTTGGCGGTGGAGTCCATCAACCTCGTCTTCGTCTCCTCCATAATCCCACCCCTCAGGCCGCTTCCCTCCCCTCTATAAGGTGCTGGACCACAGACTGGTCAGCGAGGGTGGTGGTATCCCCTATCTCGTCGATGTTCCCAGCCCCGATCTTCCTCAGGATTCGCCGCATGATCTTGCCGGACCGGGTCTTTGGAAGGTCCTCGCAGAACTGCATCCTGTCCGGCGTGGCGATGGGTCCGATCTTGCGTCTGACGGTCTCCCTCAGGCTGCTCTTCAGAGAATCCGTGGGCTCGATGTTCTTCTTGAGGACGACGTAACAGTAGATGCCCTGCCCCTTCAGATCGTGGGGGAAGCCCACCACTGCAGCCTCCGCCACGCTCTCGTGGGAGACGAGGGCGCTCTCAATCTCCGCAGTAGCCAGACGGTGCCCTGAGACGTTGATCACGTCATCGATGCGCCCCATCAACCAGTAGAAGCCGTCCTCGTCCACGCGGCACCCGTCGCTGGTGTAGTACTTTCCGGGGAAATCGGAGAAGTAGACCCTCTTTATCAGCTAGTTCCTGCTGTCGCCGTACACCCCACGTATCATGGCTGGCCATGGCTTCGTTATGACGAGGGCCCCACCTTCGTTTACGTCTGCTACCGAGCCGTCGGACCTGAGGATTTCCGGGACCACCCCGAAGAAAGGCCTCGAGGCGGAGCCCGGCTTGGTGGGCATGGCACCTGGGAGGGGGGTGATGAGGATGCCGCCTGTTTCGGTCTGCCACCAGGTGTCAACGATTGGGCAGCGCCCCTTGCCAATCACCTCGTAGTACCACATCCATGCCTCCGGGTTGATGGGCTCCCCCACGGTGCCCAGGACGCGGAGGCTCGACAGGTCGTGCCTGTTGGGCCAGTCCTCCCCAAGTCTCATCAACGCCCTGAGGGCCGTTGGAGCCGTGTAAAAGACCGTCACTCCATAATCCTCCACGATCTTCCAGAATCTGTCCGGCTGGGGATATGTGGGGACCCCCTCGAACATGAGGACTGTGGCCCCGTAGGATAGGGGTCCGTAGACGATGTATGAGTGCCCCGTCACCCATCCGATGTCGGCAGTGCACCAGAAGAGGTCTTCCTCCTTGAGGTCGAAGATCAGCTTTGTGGAGAGGTGCACGAAGACCATATAGCCCCCGGTGGTGTGGAGGACGCCTTTTGGCTTCCCAGTGCTCCCGCTGGTGTATAGGATAAAGAGAGGATCTTCGGAGTCCATCTGAGCCGCCTCACATTCATCGGATATGTCCTCCGCCCCCATCTCCTCATGCCACCATAGGTCCCGTCCCTCCTGGAGTTCGATATCGATGCCCAGCCTCCTGACGACGATGGCTCGCTTGACCTCAGGACAGGACTCCAGGGCGACATCTGCGTTGTCCTTGCACTTGATCACCCTCCCGCCACGATGGTAGCCATCAGCAGTGATCAGAAACCTGGAGTCGCAATCAAGGATTCGGTCCTTGAGGGCTTCCGAGCTGAAGGCCGAGAAGACGACAGAGTGGATCGCCCCGATCCTCGCGCATGCTAGCATGGCGATGGGCAGCTCCGGGATCATGGGAAGGAAGATGGTCACCACATCACCCTCTCTCACGCCGTGCCTCCTGAGGACGTTGGCAAACCTGCAGACCTCCCGGTGCAATTCCTCGTAGGTGTAGGACCGCCGGTCCTCCTCCCTCTCTCCCTGCCAGAGGATGGCCGTCTTCCCCTTCTTCTTGGTCCTAAGGTGTCTGTCCAGGCAGTTGTACGAGGCATTGAGCTTTCCACCAATGTAGTACTGTACGAAGGGTCCCTCGACCTCACCCACGGTGGAGAAGTCGTACTCCATCACCCTGTCCCACTTCTTGAACCACTCGATGTGGTCCTCTGCCTGGTCAGACCAGAAGGCATCTGGGTCTTCCAAGGACTGCTGGTATAGCCTCTCGTACTCCTCCATGCTCTTGATGTGGGCGTTCCTACTGAGCTCCCTGGGTGGATGGAAGACCCTCCCCTCCCTCATCATCGAGGATATTTCCCTACGCATCGCTGCCACTCCCTCGGACGTTTCGATTACTGTTTCGGGAGTACTTGAACCCCAAGTCTCTGACGTAATTACTGAAAATATGAGCAGGGAGGCAAGAGCCAAGACTTTCCATCCCATGACGGCCCATCACTGCGCCTAGGGGTCGCCAAGGCGATGGATCCGATTTATGGTGGGGCCTGACGCCGATGCGCGGGTGCGAAGTGGGCTTCCGTCGTGATATCTCAGAGCGAAATGATTATATAATCGTGGCCAGCATTGCGGGGCTTACGTGAACCTGTCCACAAGCTTCAGGCTCTCAGTAGCGATAACCGTAGCTCAATTACTTTTAACCACAAGTTACATCGAGCCATACACAAAGAAGGGATACCAACTGATAGCCAGGGATGAGAAACGTGAGATGTCCTTCGCCCCCACCATGACATCGATTTTCGTGACCCCCGGCCTCACGGCAAGACACGGGATGGTGAGCCATGCTACGCAAAGAAGAGGAACAGGAGAAGGACCTAGAGGAGCTTGTGGAGGAACGGGCAGCCAAGATTAAGCAGGAGCTGGAGGACCGCCTCGAGCGGCTTCGGTACCAGTACGAGCGGGAGCTTAACAATTTTAGATACGAGATCCAGGAGAGGGACTACCGCCTCAAGGCCTACGAGGACAAGTTCACCAAGATCAAGGAACCGCCCCTACTGTACGCCTACGTCGTCCGAAAAGAGGGTGACGACCTCTCTGGCAACCAGGTGGTAGTCGCCAGGAGCAGTGAGATGCTCAAGGTTTCCACCGGCTTTCTGGACAAGGACTCCCTCACCATCGGCCAGTACGTCTGGGTCCATCCCCAGACCTATGCCATCGTGGAAGAGAGTAAGGAGATCCATCGCGGCATCGTGGGCAAAGTGCAGGAAGTCCTGGAGGACGGCCTTGTCGTGAGCATGGAGGGGGACCTGGAGAAGAGAATAATCAAGTGCGACCGGGAGCTCTCTAAGACAATCAAGCCTGGCTACCAGGTATCCATCCTCCCGCCGACCATGGAGATCCTCCAGGTGATGGCCGACGTGGAAGTGAAGAGCCTACTCCTGGGAGAGAGGCCAAACATCACCTACGGCATGATCGGCGGCCTGCAGGAGGCCATCGAGAGGATCAAGGACGTCATCGTCCTCCCCTTCAAGGAGAAGAAGCTCTTCAAGAAGGTGGGGCTTAAGGCCCCCAAGGGCATCCTCCTCTACGGCCCGCCAGGGTGCGGCAAGACCCTGCTCGTGAGGGCCATCGCCACTGAGAATGCCATGACCTTCTTCAACGTCAGCGTGGCGGACATCCTCAGCAAGTGGGTGGGGGAGAGCGAGAGGATCACGAAGGAGCTCTTCCGACAGGCCAGGGAGAAGAACCCCAGCATAATCTTCTTCGACGAGATCGAGGCCCTCTTCACCACCAGGGGCATCCTGGACACCTCGGGGGTCCACAAGAACATCATCGCCCAGATCCTCTCGGAGATGGACGGCCTATTGGAGCTGGAGGACGTCTTCGTCATCGGGGCCACCAACAGGCCCGACCTCCTGGACCCTGCCCTGATGCGTCCTGGTAGGTTTGACGAGATCATAGAGATTCCCAGGCCTGACAGGAAGGCTGGCGGAGAGATTCTAGAGGTGTACATGAAGAAGGGAATCCCCATCTCCAAGAAGCTCATTGAGGACCGGGGCGGCTATGACAAGGCCTACGAGGTGCTCAAGAGATACATCTTGGAGGAACTCTACGGGGAGAACAAGTGGGTCAGGATGAAGGTGGACTCGGAGGCCAAGGAGCCTGTGAAGACCGTCAAGCGGAAGGACATCGTCTCCGGGGCCATCATCGAGGCCGTCGTCAAGACCGCCAAGAAGAACTTTGTCAAACGGATCATGACGAAGAAGGCTGCTGACAGGAAGTCGGAGGGTCTCTCCTTAGAGGATCTCAGGCTCGCCATCGAGGAGGAGTGCAAGGAGCACGCCATCACTGAGATCTACATCTACGAGAAGAGACAGAAGGAGATCTTCCGGCAGACGGGGACTGACCCCATGGTCGGCTAGGAGGCCCGATGCGGAGGATCGTCCAGGGCACGGAGCATGAATACACCCTGTACTGCAAGAAGATGAACAGCATGGGGGTCGACCCCCACATCCTGGCCCTGGAACTCCTGAGGGAAAGCGACCTTCACTCCGCGGGGGAGTTCCTGAGCAACGGTTCCCGCGGCTACTATGACGTGGGCCACCTGGAGATATCCACCTCCGAAACCTCCAACTTCCTGGATATGATTGTCTGGGAGAAGGCAGGGGAGAAGATCGTCGATTGGCTGAGGAAGGTTGTGGAGGAGAAGTACCTGGGCCCCGAAGTGCCGTTGTGGGCCTTCAAGAACAACACCTCCCCCGATGGGACCTCCTACGGCAGCCACGAGAACTACTGCGTGTCCCGGAAGCTGCCCTTCCCAGAGGCCTTCGTTAGAGAGCTAGTGCCTCACCTCGTGACCAGGATGATCTACACCGGAGCTGGCGACATCATCGACGGCAAGTACGTCCTGTCCCCCATGGCCTACCTCACCAGCTCCATCATCAGCGGGGAGACCATGCACTCCACCGGAGTCCTGAACACTAGGGACGAGCCCCATGCCTTACCCCACCGGTGGCGTCGCCTTCACCTCCTGGTGGGGGACGCCCTCATGAACGAGACGGCCATCATGCTTCGTCACTTCACCACCGGGGCCATCCTCCAGCTCATGGAGGACGACAGGCTACAGGACGTCCCAATCCTCGCAGACCCCGTCAGGGACATGTGGAAGAATGTGGAGTACATGAATCCAGAGAAGTGGAAGGTCACCCTGAAAGACGGTTCCACCATCTCCCCTATCGACGTGCAGAGGTACTACCTGGCGAAGGTGGAGGAAGTGGTGGAGGCTGAGGAGGAGAGGAGGGCCTTCCGCATCTGGGAGGAGGTCCTGGAAGACCTGGAGGCCAGAAACTCCAAGAAGCTGGCCCGGCGGGTGGAGTGGCTGGACCGCTTTTTTGCGATCCAGGAAGCCGTTGAGCGCAAGGATGCCCTGGAGGTGGACATGATGGCGTGCAAGCAGTACTCCGAGGTGGGCCAGGACAGGAGCATCTTCTATGAGAGACAAGCCGCCGGGATGGTAGACCGGGTGGTGGAAGACGAAGAGATCCTTAAGGCCGTCCACGAGCCCCCGGAGGACACGCGGGCCCGACTGCGGAAGGAGCTGTGCGAGAAGCACAAGGTGCTGGCCGTCGACTGGTCATTTATCGTTATTGATGATGGGAGCAGAAAGCGTATTAACATGGTAGACCCTTATGAAAGTGAGCTGAGGGAGGACTATGTCCCAGCTTGAACAGAAGCCCACCAAGAAGAAGAAAAAGGAGGTCAAGCTGGAGTTCGAGGCCGGCAAGGTCTTCAAGCCCAGCGAGGCGAAGGACCAAGACTTCAACCTGGACCTTGACAGCGCTCGCTACAAAGCTCGAAAAGGCGAAGGCGGTGACAGGAAGGCGTAGCCCCTTCCATCCGTGAGAAGTTTTATTCCCTTTGTTCCCTGTAACGGGCATCAAGATGGCTGAGGGAGCAGAGGTTGAGGAGAAGCTCAGGGACTCCAAGTTCGAGGTATATGGTCAGGAGATGATTGAGAAGGTGGTTAAGAAGAGTGGCAACAGCGGGCGTATCTACCTGCCCCCCGACTGGGTGGGCAAGCGGGTGAAGATTATCCGCGTCGACTGAGGGATGGCATGGAGGTCTCGGTTAGGAGCGTTGGGGAATCGGACGTCCCTGAGATGGTGAGAATTGAGAGGGAGATTACCAGCAGCGCCCAGATAGGGCCCTTGGAGAGGATCCTTCGTGAGCATATCCGTCACGGCGACCCTGACCTGCTCTTGGGAGCCGACGCGGAGGGAAGGCTGGTCGGCTTCCTGGTGGGGGAGATCAGGCCCTGGGAGTTCGGAGAGGAAGAGGAGGTCGCCTGGATAAAGGTCGTGGGCGTTGACCCCAAGTATCAGGGCCAGGGGATCGGGAAGAGGCTTGGGGAGGCCTTTCTCAGGAACCTCAGGGCCAAGGGCATAAAGAAGGTGAGGACGCTGGTGGCTTGGGACGCTGGAGACGTCATCACCTACTTCAAGGCCCTCGGATTCGACCGTAGCAACTTCATAGCGCTAGAGCGCCTGATGTAGCCCTCCCATCGCCGTTCGGCTTCTAGGGCCTGATCCCGGGCAATTGTGGGATGTTTAAGAGCAAGGACCCCATTAGCTTGCCCGCTGGAGATGAATGCATGGGGAAGCAGATCGAGTATCAGACCGAGGATGGCATGGGCATCGCGTGGATGAACAAGCCCCCGGCGAACACCTACAACTACGAGTTCATGAAGGAACTGGATGGGGTCATCGATGAGGTTCGCTTCGACGACAGTGTCAAGGTGGCCATCCTGGCCAGCAAGCTGGACAAGTTCTTCTCGGCCGGGGCCGACATTGGCATGCTGTCGACCAGCGAGCCCGACTACAAGGCCATGTTCTGCCTCCATTGCCAGGAAACCCTGGTGAAGATGGAGAACACGCCAAAGATTTGGATTTCAGCCATCAACGGCCACTGCGTTGGCGGGGGACTGGAGATTGCCCTGGCAACCGACATCCGGGTAATGGGCCGCGACAGCGGCCAGATCGGTCTGCCGGAGGTGAACCTGGGGGTCCTGCCAGGAACTGGTGGCACCCAGAGGCTCCCCCGGCTGATAGGCAAGTCCGCTGCCCTGGATATGATGATTACAGGGAGGACCCTTGACGCCGACGGGGCTCTGAAGATAGGGCTTGTCAACTACGTGTTTGAGAAGGGGGAACTCTGGGAGAGGACCCTGGAGTACGCCAGGAAGCTCGTGGCGGGGCCCGTTAGGGCCGTTGGCCTCATAAAGAGGGCCGTGACGGAGGGGCTGGAGATCCCGCTGAAGCAGGGGCTTGCCCTGGAGAGGGAACTGCAGAACCGCCTGTTCATAACGGAGGACGCGAAGGAGGGGATGAAGGCTTTCGTGGAGAAGAGGAAGCCCGTTTTCAAGGGAAGGTAGATCGAACCCGGCCAGGTTCCTTGTCAGTAGTGGCAAAGGCACTTCACCACGTGTCCACAGACGTGGCGAGGAGAACTTCTGTCACGCCGACCCTATTTCATCTCTGCTAAGGGGTCCCAGTCCTCGTCCTTCTCCCCTGTGCCGCCAGCCGCCTCCCGTTTGCGTAGCCAGATGAAGAGGGTGACGCCTACACCTCCTGCGACGGCCGCGATGCCGTAAAGCAGGTAGTCAACGGGGATCCCGATGAAGGATGGCTCGCGTTGTATCATGAGGCTGACTGCTTGAACGTTTCCCGCCGGGTCTGTTGCCTCCAGGCTGAAGGTGTTCTCCCCCTCCAGAAGGGCCGCCGTATACGCGAAGTCTCCGACCTCCAGGTCCACGGGCTGGCCGTTGATGGTGAGGCTCGCATCTGCCTCTGTCCTGCCCACTATGGTGATGCTCTCGTCTCTTGTCACCGCTCCCGACTTAGGGGTGATCACGGTGACCTGCGGTGCCATTGTGTCCAGCTGGACCTCCTTTGAGAGCTCCTTCCGGTTCCCGATGTAGTCCTCCGCGGCGACGATGATGGTGTTCATCCCCTCAGTCAGCTCCAGGGTCACCGAGTAGAAACCGTCGTCTCCCGGCTGGGCGCCCCCACCGTTGACGGTCAGGTTGGCTCCGAGTTCCACCATGCCCTCTACGGTCAACTGGGGAACGTTGGTGATGTCGGGGAGAGTTCTCATCGTCAGGATGATGTCAGGTTTCGACTGTATCACGTAGACCGCGGACTTCACGTTTCCTGCCAGGTCGGTGGCGTTGACCGTGATCGTGTTGAGTCCCTTGGATAGGTTGACCTGGGCGGAGAAAGTGCCGTTGGCGTCCACCGCCATTGCTACATCGTTGACCGTGAGGCTCACGGGTACGGTGCGGCCGGAGCGGAGGGCGGTTCCTTGCACCAGCACCCATGTGTCCTTGGTGCCCGCCACCTTCGGCAGGCTCCTTCCATCACTGTCCAGGACCGCAACCGTCAGCTCGAAGGTGTTGTCGAGGGGATAAGGTCCTGTTTCCAGCTCCACCTGAACGAAGGCCAGGCTCTCCCCGTCGGGTAGGGTCGCGATGGCAGGCTTCCGAGTCCATTCCACATATCCCGAGGTCAGAAGCTGCCCCTGGGAATTCCATAGGCTGAGGAGGGGCAGGTGGACGATGGACTCGTTCGCCGCCAGGATGCCGACCTTCTTCTCGATCACGCTCTCCATATCGTTGCCGTAAGCGTCGGTGATGCCCCAGTTGACGGTTGCCGAACTCAGCTGCTGGGTCCACGTGGCCTCCGTTTGCATGCGTCCGCCGAGTTGGAATAGGACTGATGGTGTCGAGGTTACGTCCACGTCAGTCGCAGACGACCGATAGGTCCATGTGCTCTGACGGGTCTCCACTGTCGATACCCCCTTCACAGCGTGGACCAAGGGGTCGACCACGATTATCCCTTCTGGGTAGACGTAGGCACCTAGGAACTCGGGGGGCATGTCTGTCCTTCTGATGTATGTCTGCCCGGTCTGCCCCGGGACGACCTTCGTCATCTTGAAATCTATGGCTGAGGTGCTGTTGATGGTAGGTGTGAAGAGGGCAACCAGGTCATCCTCCACATCTATGTTCTGGGCGAGGAAGTAATGGAGGCCCTGGGGGCCAACGTCGAGGGCCTGGATGACAACCCAATACTGGCCATGGGACCCGGCGGGGGAATCGAAGGCCAAGGTCCCGATGGCATCCGTCCGCCCCATGCTCTGGATCGATGTTCCGAGGCCTGCTGTTATCGTGGCCCCTGAGATAGGCGTACCATCCACGTCCGAGGCCTGAACGGTGACTATTGGGGGCCTAACCCTGAACGTGGTCCGATGGGGGCCTATGGACACCCTGTAAGTTCCCACGGGGTCCCTGGCCACTGGGAAGCTGACTGTCCGAATCTCCCCGGGTAGGATGTAAACCGTCTGCTCACTCTGCAGCACGTCATCAACGTAGAGGCGAGCGGTGTAGTTGCCCGGAGCACTACCAACGTTGGTGGCGTTGACCCTGACCTGGAAGGTCTCGTACCACAGGCCGACGGGGGGACTCACGGCGACGTTGTAGTCGACCATCATAGAGTTGGAGCAGCCTCCTCCCTTGGACCAATTGACGGCGTTCTGGAGTAGGTCCTTGGCGGGGTTCGTCCAGTCCCCGGGCTGCACAGAGTTCGAGGCCCCGTGGAGGGACATGAGGACGTGTCTGTTGTTTGCCCTGTCGTCTACTGCAATCCCAGGCCCGAAGTTGCCTTGGTAGTCGCTCCCTGCTAAAGCGATGACGGTGCCGTTCTCACCACTGTAGAGGTCGAACCAGGCATAGTCGTGCCAGAAGGTCGAGTTCTCAAAGACAATTACCTCTCCTGGCCCATAGGGGTCGAGGATTGGGTGGGACTGGCTGACGTTGTAGTACAGGTACTGAGCGGAGAAGTCATAGCCGTAGTTCCTAGTCTGTGGGTCCGAGCGGTAGGACCAGAGGTAGTAAATGCCACCACCCGTCCACGTATGCTCGTAGGTATCGAGGAAGATGACACCGGTTCCGGCGTTGTCCGTGGCCGAGATGAAGTTGCTGAAAGTTGTACTGCCAGGGAAGTAGGGCTGGTTCACCACCACAGCCTGATAACGACAAGGATCGTTGATCACCTGCCACCAATCTGGGTTCTCCACATAGTAGTCCCTCTCCTTCAACAGCTTCGAGAGGCTATCATCACGATCGCCCATGACAGCCACCCAGTCCCTGGGCTCGAGCGGGAAGTCCACCGTCGTGTTGTTGTCCGTGACGACGGCCACCCCCGAAGCAGTAAGGTCGCGGAAGTAGGGGGATGCGGCCAGCACTTCGTAGCTGCCCTCAGGGACCTTCCTGAGAACGAAGCTTCCCGTTCCGTCCGTAATTGAGGCCAGGGTGATAGGGATACCCACGATGGAGACCGTGACCCCCGGTACGGGCAGGGACGTCTCGTTGTTGAAGGCCGAACCCACTATCTGCCCTCGCGGCAGTGGTGAGAGGAGGACGTCCAGGTCCACCCACTGATCTGGCTGGACGGTCACGGCACCGAGGTTCTGGGGGCTGTACCCGAACCTCTCCACGGTCACGTTGTACGTTCCCGGCCCGAGGCTAACCCTGAAGGTGCCCGTCGCGCCGCTTTCCACGTTGCGCTCGATACCTATGGCTGTGATGTTCACGAAGGCCTGATCAACCAGCTCCCCGTCCGCCTGGTCCCGCACGGTTCCACTGATACCGCTGTCGAATGCTACGCGGTCCACGGCGGCGAAGCACTGGAGCCGTCCCCAACCGTACCTGGTGTCAGGGGGCGCTGGATAGTAGGTGTTAAACCAGAGAGCCGTGGACACCAGGCTATCCCTCATCTCGTCAGAGGTGAGGCTGGGGTTAGCCGACAGCATCAGGGCAGCACACCCAGCCACGTGAGGGGTGGCCATGGAAGTCCCATCCGACTCAGCATATCCGCCCCCCGGGAGAGAGGAGTAGACGTCGACACCGGGAGCAGATATCAGGGGCACGACCCACTCATCTGGCCACTCCGCGGGGGGAGAGGTCCAGTCAGACTTCCTCACTACCTCCCCGCTGCTGAAGTAGGCGATGTAGTCGTTCACATCCGACGCCCCTATGCTGAGGGCATCGTAGACGTTGCCAGGACTACCAGTGCAACCCTCACCACAGTTTCCGGCCGCCGCAACGGGAAGGGTGCCAGCAAAATAGCTGTTCCTGATGGGAGCCACCATCTCATCGTAGTACCCCGTGGCGCCCCATGACATGCTGTGAATTTCGGCCGGCTGGCCCGCTGGGCTTCCCGTGTCGTCATAAGGGCTGACGCACCACTCTATTCCTGCGATGACCTGGGAGAAGCTCCCTCCACCTCCTGGGAGGACGAGGGCGTGCATCAGAGTGGCTTTGGGAGCCATCCCGATGGCCACACCACTGGCGTCATCTCCCACAACGGTTCCCGAGGTGTGGGTTCCATGCCCCTCGGTGTCGTGAGGTATGGAGCCGACGACGGGATTCCCGCTGTAGTCCAGTTCAATCCAGCCGCCCGGAAACTCCGGGTCTCCAGGGATGTCGCTCCACATCTTCCCCTGCAGGTCTGGGTGGGTGACATCGACCCCTGTATCGGAGACGCAGACCCTGACCCCATCCCCCTTGGCGCCAACCTCAGACCACACCCTTTCCACCTCGACCTTCTCCAGGCCCCAGGTGAGGGCCGTGGAGGCCGTGTCCTGCAGGGTGCTGGGCTTGCCGTCCACCAGGCGGACGTCGAAATTGTCCACTATCCGGCCGACCTGGGGAAGCGTGGTAAGCCCCGCGAGCATGTCTGCGGGCCCCTCTAGGAGGAGGGAGTTGACGATCCAGAAGCTCTTCTTGACAACGAAGCCCCTTTCTTCCAGCGTCGGCCGCACCTTGGCCAAAGAGAGGGCGGCGGTGGACTTCAGCCGATGGACCACCTCATCTCTCTGAAACTTTACGTCATCGAGGTAGGCCTGATCGGAAAGCCTGAGGATGAACTCCAGTTCGTCCGTTCCACCACTTTCGACAAGCCTTTCTCGAATCTTCTCATCCACCTTTTCCCACTGAGCGGGGAGAATCTCTGCCTCTTCGGAGGCGCTCCCCAGGGCGACGAGACCAGGGAGGAAGAGCAAAAGGGCGGCGATCAACGTCAGCATTCCAGGAAGACGAATGAACCTCATCCCCGTTACGGTCTGTTTGTTACATATTTAACCGAAATCCTGCGAATATCAGATTCAAGAACCTGCTTCGGCCTCTATCCAGGCCTCTCCAAGAGATTAAGTAGGATTCTTGACTACTCGGAAATGGGCATGCGCGACGCGGCCGTGGTCGGGACGGGTCTCTGCAAGTGGGGGGTCAGGAAAGCGACCCTGAAGGAGCTGGCCCAGGAGGCCGGAAAGGCCCTCTTCGATGATGTGGAGAACCTGCGGCGGGAGGAGGTGGACAGCCTTTTCGTGGGCTGCGCCCTCTCGGAGAGGCTCGCGTTCCAGAGCTACGTGGCTCCCATGGTGGCGGAGCAGCTGGGCGTCAAGCCCACTAGGATGATGGCCAGGACCGAGCTGGCCTGTGTCTCGGGTCAGTCCGCCCTCAAAATGGCCTACATGGCCATTGCCACGGGCCTGAGTGACATCGCCCTAGTCGTTGGCCTCGAGAAGATGAACCTGCCCGACATGGCGGAGACCCAGGCCAGTATGGCCTGCGTCCTTGACAGGGAGTGGGAGGGGGTTCACGGCATGACGGCGCCGCCGTATTTCGCCATGGTGGCTCAGAGGCACATGCACGAGTTTGGGACGACCCAGGAACAGATGGCCATGGTCTCGGTAAAGAATCATCGCTTTTCGGCCACAAACCCCTACGCCCACTTCCCAAAGGAGGTTTCCCTGGAGCGGGTCCTGGGCTCACCCCTCATCTCTCCGCCTCTCCGGCTTCTAGACTGCTCTGGTATCACGGACGGGGCCGCGGCCGCCCTCCTCGTGGCGGAGGAGAGGGCCAAGGACTTGACGGACACTCCCGTCTACGTGGCAGGAGTCGGACAGGCGGCCAACGGCAACCTGACGGTCAACCTCCCCTCCTTGACGTCGTGGCCCACCATGCGCCGGGCCGTCAGGGATGCCCTCAAGATGGCAGGGGCCACCATCCGGGACATGGACCTGGCGGAGGTGCACGACTGCTTCACAATCTCTGAGATCATTGAGTATGAGGAGCTGGGTCTTTGCGGGAAGGGGCAGGGGGGTCGATTCATCGAGGAGGGGCAGCCCAACCTGGGTGGAACTCTGCCGGTGAACACGCGGGGAGGCCTCCTTGGCTGCGGTCATCCCCTCGGAGCTACGGGCGTGGCCCAGGTGGTGGAGGTCGTCCAGCAATTCAAGGCGCAGGTGCCCGAGGAGAGGTACGTCGGAGGGGAGTGGGGCCTGTGCCACAACCTGAGCGGAAACGCCAACAATCACGGCGTGCTAGTCCTTAGGAGGTCTTGAGGGGTGATGTGATGGGGGAGGAGCGGGAGCGGGTTCCTTACGTGCTGGATTTTTACCCTCTCCAGACGGAGGAAGATACCAGAATCCATCAGTTCTTTCAGAACCTGAAGGAGGGGAGGCTGACCACTACGAAGTGTCGGGCCTGCGGCGAAATCCTGTGGCAGCCTCGAGTCGTCTGCCCCCACTGCAACGCGGACGAGATGGACTGGATTGACCTTCCGAAGCAGGGCGAGATCTACGCCTTCACCTCCGTCTTGTTAGGCGCTCCAAAGGGAATGGAGGACGAGACCCCCTTCGTGGTTGGAATCGTGAAGCTGAAGGGCATGGACCTAAAAGTCCTCGCTAGGGTGGACGGGGTGCGCTACGATGACCTCAGGATCGGACAGGCCGTGAAGCTAAAGGTCCATGCGTTGGATGACGGACGGGTCTGGTTCCGGTTTCAGGCCTGACGGCGCGTTACCAGCGAGGGAAAACTATTACGTGCGGGCCGCATCCCGATAGCAGCGATGTACGAGAACATCCTTGTGGACAGGGAGGGACCCCTAGCTTTCATCACCTTCAACAGACCTCAGGTCCTCAACGCCATGAACCGTAGGACGAAGGAGGAGGTCATCGGGGCCCTGCGGGAGCTGGAGGAGGACGAGGGCGTTCGGGTTGTAATCTTCCGCGGCTCTGGGGAGAAGGCCTTCGTTGCTGGAGCGGATGTGAAGGAGTTCGTCGGTCGAAGTCCTATGGAGCAGCGAGAGGACCGCCGAAGGCTGGGCTTCTACGAGGCGGTGGCCGCCTTCCCGAAGCCTGTCATAGCCATGATCCGGGGCTACTGTCTCGGCGGGGGCTGCGAACTTGCCCTGGCCTGCGACATCCGCGTGGCCTCCGAGGACGCGAAGATCGGTCAGCCAGAAATAAACCTGGGCCTCATCCCGGGCGGAGGCGGTAGTCAGCGGCTCCCCCGCCTCGTGGGGGAGGGAAAGGCCCTGCAGCTTATCCTCACAGGAGACATCATATCCGGGCAGGAGGCCAAGGCTATTGGTCTGGTGGAGGAGGCCTTCCCCGGGGGGGAGTTGGAGGCTAGGACGAAGGACCTGGCCTTGAAGATTGCGGAGAAGAGCCCCATCGCTGTTCGCTTTGCCAAGGGGGCCGTGAGGTCGGCGGCTGAGATGAATCTCAAGGCTGGTCTAGAGTTCGAGTCCACCCTGTTCTCCGTCCTCTTCTCCACGGAGGACAAGGAGGAGGGTGTGAAGGCCTTTCTGGAGAAGAGAAAGCCCACCTTCAAGGGTAGGTAGTCAGGGGAGGCTCAAGGTTCCTCGAGACGCTTCTCTAGGAGCATCATCTCCGGAATCATGCTCTCCCTAAGTAGGCGAGTGACCTCCTCGTTATGGGCCGTGTAGATGTGCTCCCTGGCCCTGGACCATGCCGGGCACTTCTCCTGACAGATCCTGCAGAGCCAGTACGGCAAGGGAATCGGAGCTTCTAGGACCAGGTCCCAGTTAAGGCTTTCTGAACCTTCTCTCTCCGGCCCGGCATCATCTCCCGCTATTCAGCGATGCGGCTGAAGGACTGGGGAACATTTATCATGTACGGACCGCTGGTGCCCGGGGTTACAATGAAGTTCCGGTTCACTTACACTGGCATACGTGTCCGAGATATGGGTCGAGCCCTGGATTTCTACACGAAGGTCCTCGGCATGAAGGTGGCCTTCCGGGCGAAGGCACCTCAGACCAGAGGGGAATTCGCCGGCCTGGAGAGCGAGGGAAGCGAGCAGTTTCTCGAGGTCAACTGGTATGCCGAGGACAGTCCTGTGGCCGAGGCCTACAAGGAGGGGGAGGAGCTGGACCATCTCGCCTTCCAGACGGAGGACTTGGACGCAGCTCTGAGTTACCTGAAGGAGAAGGGACACCCCACTGTGATGGGTCCCATAGAGAGCGAGGCGGCCCGATGGGCCTACGTGAAGGACCCAGACGGCATTTGGGTCGAGGTCTTCGAGACCAAGGAGAAACAGGAGTAGCTAGGCATTCTCCCAGCGAGGACACTGAGGTCAGTAGGAACCTTATTGAGGAACCTCTTATGTGGTCGGGCAATGCAAGGCCTCAGGGTGACCGACGTCCACGTCCACATACAACCTTTTGAGATGGTCAAGCCGGAGGCCCTCAAGGTACTCAAGCTGGGCAAGAGGGATTTCGAGTTCATAGCAGAGCTTCGGCGAGAGCCTTCCAAATTCATCGAGGTGCTTGACCGGGAGGGAGTATGGAGGGCCTGTCTCATCAACTATGTTGCTGAGGAGGTCCTGGGTTTCACGGAGGAAGTGAACGCCTTCTCGACCAAGTACGCTAGCGAATATCCCGATCGTCTCCTCCCCTTCGGTGGCGTAAACCCCAGGTCCGAGGATGTCAAGGTGAGGATGGAGGAATTGTTATCAACCCTCGAGGTGAAGGGCGTTAAGCTCCACCCGCCTCATCAACTCTTCTATCCGAACAGCTATGCCACAGAGGGGTTGAAGGGTCTGGAGACGGTATACTCCATGGCAGAAGACGACGGCGTGCCAGTCATGATCCACACTGGCACATCCATTTTCCCCGGAGCAAGGGTCAGATATGGCAACCCTCTGGCATTGGATGATGTCGCCATCGACTTCCCGAAGCTGAAAATCATCATGGCCCATGGGGGTCGCCCCTTCTGGACCCGTGAAGCCTTCTTCCTCCTCCGAAGACACAGGAACATATACTTGGACCTCTCCAGCATTCCGCCCAAGGGGCTTCTGGAATACTTCCCCCGACTGGAAGAGATTTCGCGCAGGTCCCTCTTTGGGTCTGATTGGCCCGGGCCTATGGTACCTGGAATTCGTCGCAACCTGGAGGACTTCTTGTCTCTCCCGTTATCCAGCGAGGCCAAGAAGGCCATTGCAGAGACGAATCCAATGAGGCTCTTCTAGCACTCATCGTTAGCGCACCTAATCCCGCCTTCGCCGCTATTTTCTTGCCACGGCGAGCTTCCCGAGAAGGTCCGAGACCCTCCGGTGGTTCGGAACGCTGAACCTGGCGTAGGAGTCGGCCACCCCGACTCGTATCGACCAGGCCGAGTCTGGAAGGACGGCGAAGAGATCTTCGTCGCTCCAATCGTCACCGATTGCCAGGACGAAATCGTAGTCTCCCTTCGAAAGCCACTCCAGGGCGGCCGTTCCTTTATCCACCCCAGCATTCCTAACCTCGATCACCTTGCTACCCTGGAGTACTTGAACGTCGGTGTGGGCCTTAAGACCTGCCAAGTCATCGGCCAGCTCCCTGGCGCGCATGCCTCCAACCTCCGGATCGGCAGCCCGGTAGTGCCACACCAGGGAGAACTCCTTCTCTTCAACGAAGGATCCAGGAAGCCTGTCAGAATACATCTCCAGCATGGGAAGGATTTCAGATTTCCACTCGCCCCTCAGGGACTTTATCACCCTCCACTCCTTCCCCCCCTCCTTGACAAAGGCGCCGTGTTCGGCCACGAGGCCCACCGAGAGAACACCGAACCATTCTTCGAGCAGGTCCTTGATGCGCCCGCTGGTCACTACAACCTCGGTGCCCCTTTCCTGCGAGAGGTTCTTGAGCGCCTCAAGGATGTGGTTGCCCGGTCTAGCCTCTTGGGAATCCGGCGAGAAGGGTATGAGGGTGCCGTCGTAGTCCACAAAGATGAGCCTTCGACCACTGCGGTTGTAGCTCTGCACCAGGTGATCCTCAGCCTCGGAACTCAGAATCTTCGCTTGGAGGCTTCCTTGAAACTCCTTTGCGGATAGGAGTTCTTTAACGAAGTCGCTGCCCCAGTGGAGGGCATCGTGGCGCCGGAGCCTCTCGAACATGGCCGTATTGCGTCTGACTTGGACCTGGGGGGCCATTTCCAGACCCTCTCTTAAAGCGTCCGCCATCTCCTCCTTGTCGTTGGGGTTTATTAGGATGGCCTCTCCCAGTTCTCGAGAGGCGCCGGCCATCTCACTGAGGATCAGAACCCCGGTCCTGTCTGTCTTCGTGGCGATGTACTCCTTGGCAATGAGGTTCATGCCGTCCCTGAGGGGAGTGATCAGGGCCACGTCGCTGATGAGGTACATGGCGACCAGGGTGTGGAGGGGCAAGTGGCTGTACTGGTACAGGACCGGCGTCCACTCCACGTCGCCAAACCTACCATTGATCCTCCCGACAAGTTCGTCGATCTGCTCCTTCATCTCCCGGTACCGTTCGACTCCAGTACGGGAAGGGACCACCACGAGGAGTAGGACCACCCTCTTGTGCCATTTCGGGTTTTTCGCTAGGAAGGCCGCGTAGCCCTGGAGCCTGTTGAGAATCCCTTTTGTGTAGTCCAGACGGTCGACGGACAGGATTAGCTTCAGCCCCTTCAGCGTCTTCCTGAGTTTCTCCTGCTCCTTCACGACCTCCGGAGCCGTGCTGGCATTCTGGAACCTCTGAAAGTCCACCCCCAGAGGCAGGGTGTCCGCTTTGACGAGGCGGTCATTCACAATGAGCTGTCCTCTCTCGTGCTCCAAGCCCAGCACCCGAAGGACGCTTCGCAGGAAGTACTGGGTGTAGTCATTGGTGTGGAAGCCCACAAGGTCCGAGCCCAGGAGGCCTTCCAGAATATCCCGCCCCCATCTCCTGGGAAGGAGCCTGAAGATCTCGAAGGACGGAAAGGGTATATGGTGGAAATATCCGATGGCGACGTTCGGCATCTCCTCCCTCACCAGCTTGGGAAGGAGCATGAGATGGTAGTCGTGTATCCACAGGAGGTCGTCGGGCCTGATGATCTCCATGACGGAATCGCAGAACGCCTCGTTCACCTCCCCGTACGCCCTCCAATGTTCCTCATCAAAGACCGCGTAGGTAGGGAAGTAGTGGAAGAGAGGCCAGATTGTCCTGTTGCAGAAGCCTCGGTAGAACTTCTCCACGGTTTCCTTATTGAGGAAAACCGGGTGAGCTCTGAACTCAGAGGAGAGCTTCTCCCTCAACTCCTCCTTGATGTCGCCTTTAGCAACGATTCCTGGCCAGCCAATCCATGTGTACTCTCCGCGCGGGGGAGACGAGTCCGTCAACGACGCCAAATACGGCCGCAATCCCGAGACGAGGCCGCCCACGCTATCCTTGTAGCTGAGGCTACCCTTTCTCTCGATGACAGTAACTGGTAGCCTGTTGGAAACCACAAGTATCCGCAAGTGACCCCCATTACCATTGGGCAGGCGCTCTATATGTTTTACGGGTCGCCAAATCAGTTCTCAGGATTACGTAGCCAGCCTCGTGGCACCCATGCCACCGATGGTGGGCATAAAACGCCTTCAAAACCCTCTCAAGGCTCTGTGCCAGCAAGAAAGCTGATGCTGCACCTGCTTGCGGGGTCACCCACCATCTCCTCCCGGGCCTCTAGGGTCTTTTGCGCCAGCTCAAGATAGACCCGCCAGCTAGCCTCGATGCGAACGATGTCCGTCTCATCCAGGGGCCTGAGGAGCTTAGCCGGTACCCCTCCAAGGAGGCTCCTTGGTGGGAACTTCTTACCCTCTGGAACTACCGCTCCAGGCGCAACAATTGAGTTCTCGCCGATGACGGCACGGCTTGAAAGGGTTGCATTCATTCCGATGATGCAGTCGTCTCCTACTTCACAGGCGTGTACGATGGCTTCATGACCCACGGTCACCCTCCTCCCGACCTTTACGGGAGATCCAACGTCGGCATGGACCACCACCCCGTCCTGGAGGTTTGTGGCTTCCCCGATGGTTATGGCCTCCAAGTCTCCCCTCATTACCGTCCCGTACCAGACGCTGACGTCCCCCTTGAGGGTTACATCTCCGAGGATGACTGCCGTGCTGGCCACATAAATCATGGGGCTGGAACGGCGGTGGTGATAATAGGATTTCGCGTCCGAAGGGCCAAGTAGGTGGGTCGTCATGAGGATAGCGTGCCGGGGGACCTGGAAAAGACTCTGCAGAACCTCCTCAGGCCAAGGCCGGAGGAAGAGACCGCCCTGGGGGAATGTCTGGAAGCGGCCCTGAAGGCCCATCGTGCGGTTTCACCCGAGGGTAGCGATCCCTCGGTCCGTTCCCCCTTCTTTCTCGGCCTTCTGGTCTCCACAGTCCTCTCCCATGAAGGCCTATCTAGAAGGACAAAGCTCAGGGCTTGTCTGGAGATCTTCGATGCCATCCCTCTTCCTGAGAGGGAAGATGAAGCCTTCCTGACGGAGGAGAGGGTCCCTCCAGGCCTGCAGGAGGCAGCTCTCTTCCTGCTTCGGGAGGAGGAGTTCTTGGAGTACCACCTTCTTCACATGATCTATGCTCTGTACCTGGACCCCTGGCTTGCAGCCGCTGCATCTCCTGACGTCCGGGTGGAAAATGTCACCACCATCCTGTCAGAGGGCTTTCCTGAGAACCTGATCCTCCTGTATGCCTACCTCCTGCTGTCGTCACCGGTCCTGGGCTCCGATGAGGCTCAGGCCATCCTATCCATAATCCTGGAGGCCCCCGGCGTCTCCCTTCAGGCCAAGCAGGCTCTCTGCTGGGCCTCCATCGACCGTACCTTCGGCATCACCTGGTTCGGCCAGCTGGCCGTGGTGGAGGGCCTCTTTCCCCGGGGAGACGGCAGTCCGGAGGAAATCCTAAGGGAGGTGCGAGTCAGGCCCCTGCCCCAGTCCCTCACGTCCGCGGCGGAGGAGTGGCTTCTTCGGCACGGACAACCTGGGAAGCCTTGAAGAGGAGAAGGCCGTTAGAGCCATCATGCCTGAGGAGGTGGCTGTCATAGGGGCGGGACAGTCCCGCTTCGGCGTGCTTGAGGAGGGCACGAAGGCCCTCTTCGCCGAGGCCTTTTTCGAGTGCCTTGAGAGCGTGGACAACGGTCTGGACCCTGGCAAGATTGAGGAGGCCTTCATTGGCAGCATGTCCTTCGGCGGTGCCCAGCTGGGAAACCTTGCGGGCCTCATGACGGAGCAGGTGGGCCTGAAATACATACCAACGAGAAAGGTGGAGAACGCGTGCGCCTCCAGCTCCTATGCCCTCCGGGACGCCTGGCTCGCCATCCGCAGTGGTCTCGTGGATCTCGCCCTCGTTGCCGGGGTGGAGAAGATGACGGACCTGCCTCCGGACAGGAGGAGATACTGGCTCGGGGTCAGCGGCGATACAGAATGGGAGCGCCTGGCTGGTTCAACCTTTGCTGGTCTCTATGCCCTTATGGCCTGCAGGCACATGCACGAGTACGGAACGAAGAGGGAGGCCCTGGCCCAGGTCGCCGTCAAGAACCACAAGTACGGAAGCCAAAATCCCAAGGCCCATTTCCAGAGGGCCATCAAGCTCCAGGACGTCCTCGAGGCACCCATGCTGGCTCGCCCACTGACTCTCTATGACTCCTGCCCCATATCTGACGGGGCGACGGCCCTCCTGCTCACCTCGTGGGAGGGCGCAAAGAGGTTCACTGACACCCCCATCCGCATCCTGGCGTCCTCAGGAGCCAGTGATTTTCTGGCCCTCCACGACAGGGAGGAGATAACGAGGGTGGAGGGCACAGTGAGGGCTGGAATGGAGGCGTTCCGACAGGCCCGCTTATCCCCGAAGGAGGTCGATCTTGCCGAACTCCACGATGCCTTCACCATCGGCGAGATCATGGCCCTGGAGGACCTAGGGTTCTGTGCCAAAGGGCAGGGAGGGACCTGGACCCTTGACGGCAGGACCGAGATTGGAGGGGATGTGGCCGTCAATACGAGCGGCGGGCTGAAGGCGAAAGGGCATCCCCTTGGCGCCACGGGCGCAGGGCAGGTGGTGGAGGTCTTCAGGCAACTGCGGAGCGAGGCTGAAAAGGGCCGACAGGTGCCCGATGCGGAGGTTGCTCTCACCCACAACGTGGGCGGTTCAGGGGCGACCATCGCAGTCCACATTTTCTCCAGGTGATGGTATGGTCGGGATTGAGGCCCTGAGCTACTATTTCCCGGGTTACAGCGTCAAGGCACGGGAGTACGTCGATGCCTGGGGGTACTTCGCCGGGTGGGGCATCCGGGAAAAGACGGTGGCCAGCTTCGACGAGGACGAGGTGACCATGGCCCTCGAGGCTGCATCGCGGTTGATCACTGGCGATGTAGGGTATGTGGCCGCGGCCACCTTTGGTGGGCCCAGGATTTCTAACACCGTAGTCACTGCCCTGGGGTTGGAGGGCTGCCGGAAGGCCGACTTCTCGGGGTCCACCAACGCCTCTGGGGAGGCCTTCCTCTCCTGTGTGGACTACGTCGAGGCTTCGAAGGGCCAAGCTCTTCTCATTACAGCGGACATGCCACGAGCGGCCCCTGAGGATCCCGCTGAGCATGGCCTAGGGGCAGCCTCTACCGCCTTGTTGATCACACCTGATGGAGGGCTGAAGATCGGCGGGACATCTGCCCACACCGAGGAGGAATACGGGGAGCTCTTCTTGGATTCCAGAGGCGTCAGAAGAAGCCTGGAGGTGGTCGACCTGTCCCGTAAGGTCTTCCGCAGGAGTGTGGAAGGTCTTCCCGAAGCATCCGAGGGCAAGAGGAGGGTGGCCTGCTACGAGCCTGATGCAAGGTTCGCCAGGCGTTCCCTGCAAGGTCTGGTGGAAGCTTCCCACGTGGGCAGCGTCGTTGAGCTTTCTGGCGACACCGGGTGCTCTTCCCCTTTCCTGGCATTGATGGACGTTTTGCAGGGCATGAAGGAAGGGGAGGAGGTCCTCCTCCTCACGTACGGAGGTGGATCTAGCGTGGCCGTGGTCCTTCGTCAAAGGTCTGCGCCCGCCATGCCCGAGAGTCCGAAGAAGGCCCTAGCTTCCTCAAGGACCTACTTAACCTACCTTCGTTACGCTCAGCTCCGGAGGCACCTATCCAGCCAGGACGTCTCGACGGAGATGTCCATGGGGGCCTACATCTCTCTCCCCTCCTATCTGGAGTCCATCGAGGAGAGGTACAGGCTGACGGCTTCCCGATGCACGTCATGTAGCCGCCTCCACTTTCCTCCAAGGCATGCCTGCCTGGACTGTGGGGGTCGAACCTTCAGCAGGGAACCTCTCTGTGGGGAAGGAGAGGTCTTCTCGTACACCGTCATAGCCCGGGGAAGCTCCCCCACGGAGTTCAGAGAGCAGCAGGATTTTGTCGGGGAATACGCGGTGGCCCTGGTGCAGCTGAAGGAGGGTCCACGGATAGTGGCGCAAATGACGGACTGTGATCCGGATGGGGTTGAGATAGGATTGCCGGTCAGGGCGGTATTGCGAAGAGTCTACCGTCAGGAGGGCGTGGTCCGCTACGGCTACAAGTTCGTCCCTGCGAAGAGCTGAGCCCATGTAGCTCAACCTTATCGTACCTAGGAACCTAGGCCCTCCATGTCACGTGAAGTACCGAGGCCTTTTCGGATGCCCTGGGGATCCGGCAAAATCATCGAGGAGGTGTCAATCCAACGGCCCCACTGGGAGCCTACGATCCAGCTGATGGAATACGATGATGGCTCCCGCTCCCTTCGCTTTTGCTACTACAGTGGTGGACAGTTTGGCAGGGGGCCCATGATCCTAGAAGAAGAGGATCTGGAAAGGATGGCTGAAGCCCTGCAGAAATCCTCCCGCATCAAAGAACTCATCCGAAGGATGGCAGGGATAAGCTAGCTCTCCTTCTCACCCTTCAGACTGGCTACTCTCTGCTGGATGATATCGGCCGCAACCTCGTTTATCGTCTTCTTTCCGGCGGCGATCTGAGCCATCAGTTGCTCCTTTCGGGCCAGGGCCTCCCTCATCTCTTCCATAGAGAGGGTCGAACCGGCCTGCACGATCTCCAGGGTCTCCTCCTCAGGTCTGGAGAGAGGAACTTCGAGCTCGATGGGAATCCTGTCCACAGGTATTCCGGCCTCCTCCAAGAGGACCAGACCCATCTTGTCGGGATATCCCTCGGCATACACCACCCGCCTAATGCCCGCGTTCACGATCATCTTGGCACAGGTGTTGCAGGGGACGATGGTGGTGTAAAGGACGCCACCCCGGGAGTCCTTGCCAGCGAAGAGGAGGGCATTCATCTCGGAGTGGACGCCCGTGCAGATCTCCATCCTCTCCCCCGAGGGGATCTTCAGCTCATCCCTTATGCAGCCGATCTCTTCACAATGGGGCATGGCCCTTGGATTCCCGTTATACCCGGTGCTGACGATGACGTCACCGTTGACAACCACTGCCCCTATCTGCCTCCTTAGACAAGTGCTCCTCTTGGCAACATCCACGGCTATGCGGAGATAGTACTCGTCCCGAGGGATCCTGCTCATCGGTCGGTCACCATAGCCTCGCAGTCTATAAAACCCTTTCAGGAGAGAGGTCCTCTAAGGTCGGGCGACATGAGCGACTGTGAAGGTTTCTCTCGAGCCGTTGCAGTCGGGCCATGGATATGCTGTACGCACGTGGATTCGGGCTCCGTAAGGAAGATTCACTCTGAATCCGCCTGCAGATGGCCGCAAGCTGCCAAGACCCCCGCAAGGAGGTTATATAAACTTTGATTTATATGGGCGATGGCTCATAAACACATCGAGACTCTCATAGTCTGTCTGTCCAACCCCGTGCGGTTAGAGATTCTGATTGCATTGGCGGAGGGGGAGCACTGTGTCAAGGACTTGGTCGCAAGAACGGGTCGAGAACAACCCCTCGTCTCCTACCATCTTCGACGGTTGAGGGATTGTGGACTGGTTACAAACAGGCGTGAGGCCCAAAAGTCCTTCTACGAACTCTCCGCACCATCAATCGTCGACTTGCTCAATGGCTTAGAGAGGGCCTCGCTGGACATCGAACCACTCTGTAAGGATCCCACCTGCGGGGGCAGTGGTTGAGGAAATCGAGGAGGGAACTGTCTCTCCTTGACAAGTACCTAACCCTTTGGATTTTCGCAGCCATGGCTATCGGAGTGAGCCTGGGTACTGCTGCTCCACAATTGGCTCACACGCTGGACTCTGTGCGCGTCGACACAATATCCCTTCCGCTGGCTGCAGGTCTGCTCTTGATGATGTATCCCCCCCTCGCGCGGGTGCGCTACGAGGAGATACCCAGAATAGCAACATCAAGGAAGATGCTTGCAGTATCCCTTCTTCAGAACTGGCTCATAGGTCCTTTCCTGATGTTCGGTCTCGCCTGGGCCTTCCTTCCAGATCTTCCAGAGTATCGTATCGGGTTGATAATTGTGGGCCTCGCGCGCTGCATAGCTATGGTCCTGGTGTGGAACGAACTCGCTGGAGGTCACAGAGAGTACGCTGCCATTCTCGTCGCCTTGAACTCTGTATTTCAGATGCTCTTATACTCGATACTCGCCTATTTCTTCGTCACTGTCCTCTCTGGACTGGTGGGGGGTTTGGGCGCTTCGACGACGGTGGACGTCTCGCTCTGGGATGTAGCCAAAGCGGTCTTAGTCTACCTGGGTATTCCTCTGGTGGGGGGAATGATTACCCGAGCCTACCTAACCAGGAGGCGAGGGAGAGAGTGGTATGAGGGCGTGTTCTCGGTACGAATCGCACCCTTGGCCCTACTAGCGCTTCTCTTCACCGTCGTTGTGATGTTCTCCATGAAGGGGGAGCTGATCGTCCACCTTCCCATGGATGTGGCCCGCATCGCCGCCCCCCTCATCCTCTATTTCTTGATCATGTTCGGAGTCTCATTCTACATATCATGGCGCCTTGGTTTTAGGTATGAAGAGACAGCCACGCTGTCTTTTACTGCCGCCAGCAACAACTTTGAACTGGCCATAGCTGTGAGTATAGCAGTCTTTGGTATTGCGTCGGGTCAGGCCTTTGCGGCGGTCATTGGTCCTCTGGTTGAGGTTCCTGTACTCATAAGTCTAGTATCGGTTGTCGTAAGAGTCAGGGGGAGGTTTTTCACGCCAGAGGGGGAGTCAACGGCAATCGCATTACGGGCACCAGGGTAGTTGAAGGGCTCTAGGAGGACAGTGAATAGTACTCGACTCCCTCCCTCTCCTCAGCAACTACGACCCCTTCCCGGTCAAGGATCTCCAGATGGCCTAAGACCTCCGTCAAGCCGAGGAAGACCTCGTGGATGGGCAGACTTCCGAAGAGGGGCACCACTAGGTCGAAGGGGGTGCGGCTTTCCTGCCTCAGCAGGTCTATGATGGCTTCCCTCCTGGTATGGTAGAGCCCGCGATAGTTCTCTATGAAAGTTTCCACTCCCTCCATAAGTGGGCCATGCCCCGGGTAGACAGCTCTGACCTCTAGCCCGGAAAGCCTGTCCAGCGACTGGAGGTAGTCCCACATGCCCACGGATCTGCCATCGGCCCCGCCGAAGGCGGCATTCGGGGTTATCCGGCTCAGGACAGTATCCCCTGAGAGGAGGGTGCCGCCTGATTTGAAGCAGGAAGATCCAGGAGAGTGACCGGGGGTGTGCATGACCTCTAGGTCCTGCCCTCCGACGGAAAGCCTGTCACCATCTCCGAAGGTTCTGTGAACAGGACAGGCCTTGGCCAGCCCCTTGACATAGTCAAAGAACTCATCCACCAACTTCAGGGTAGCCTCGGGTATGCCTGTACACAGCAGTCGTTCTCTGTAAAACTCCTTCCTATCCTCGTATGTCTGAGAGAAATCCTCGATGGTTCGCTTCTCCAGCTCTGGAACCCACACCTCCGCCCCCGAGTCCGCAGAAAGGCCACCCGCCTGGCCATAATGGTCCACATGGCCGTGGGTGATGAGGATGACGTCGATATCTGCCACACCGAGGCCGGCCTTGCGGAGACCTTTCTCAATCCTCCGGCGCGAGTCGGGATGCTGAGGGCCGGTGTCCACCAAGACGTTCTCATCTCCCGGGAGGAGATAGGCGTTCACGCTCCCCACGGGCAGCTGGGTTGGGATGACTATCATGAAAGGCTTGAGGCCCTCTATCACCAGGCTTCTAAGCCTCTCGCCTTTAGATAAACCTTCCCGCCCTGTGGGTGGCCCAGGATTACGCTTAAGAGCGGTCGGGACCATAGGTTCCAGAGGATGGAGGTCTCCCCTTGGAGGAGCGTTTGATAAGGAACTACCTGCAGGAGGCGCGCCTGGCTCCTGGCCTGCCGAAGAGGGTATACTTCTGGGACGAGACCCTCAGGGACGGAGAGCAGATGCCCGGGGTCCACTTCACCCCGGAGGAGAAGTTGAGGATTGCTCGGATGATGGACGCCGTAGGCATCTCCATCATGGACGTGGGCATGCCCATCGTCTCCAAGGAGGAGAAGAAAGCGGTGAAGGCCATCGCGGCTCAAGGCCTGGATGCCTCGGTCATGACCGCTGCCAGGACCGTCAAGGCGGACGTGGATGCCTGCCTGGAATGCGACGTGGACGAAGTGAGTGTCTTCGTGGCCTGCAGCGATCTCCACCTGAAGTACAAGCTCCGCATGACGAGGGAACAGGTCCTCTCCATCGCACCCGAGCTGGTGGAGTACGCCAAGGAGCACGGGGTCAAGGTGTCCTTCGTGACGGAGGACACCGTCCGGGCAGACCTGGACTATGTGCAGGAGCTCTACAACGCCTGCGTCGAAGCCGGGGCGGATCGAGCGGTGCTCTGCGACACCGTCGGCGTCATGACGCCCACCACCATGAGGTGGTGGATTGAGGAGGTGAAGAAGCGGCTGAAGCCTGTTCAGCTGAGCGTCCACCTCCACAACGACTTCGGGATGGGGGTTGCCAACACCCTGGCGGCCTTGGAGGCTGGGGTGGAGGTTCCCCATACCACCATAAACGGCCTGGGGGAGAGGTGTGGCAACACCCCCTTCGAGGAGACGGTCACGGCCCTGGAGGCCCTCTACGGGTACAGGACGGGGATTGACGTCTCCAGGCTCTACGAGCTTTCCCGCCTCGTGGAGGAGTTATCGGGCGTCCCTGTGGCCGTGAACAAGCCCATCGTGGGCTACAACGCCTTCCGCCACGAGTCGGGCATCCACACCCATGGAGTGCTAATGCATACTCTCACCTACGAGCCTATCCAGCCGGAACTCGTCGGCAACAGAAGGGTGTTCATCTTCGGCAAGCACACCGGGGCGGCGTCCGTGGAGGACAAGCTGAAGCAGGCTGGCGTAAAGGCAGACAGGGCGCAGGTTCTGGAGATAGTGGCCTCCATCAAGGAGCTGGCTGAGCACAAGGAGAAGGAGGACCAGAGGACATTCATCCGGGCCTATCGTGAGCGGGAGGAGAGGCTGCGGGGGGTTACCGAGGAGGAGTTCTGGGAAATGGTGAGACGGGCGGGCGTCCAGATGTCACCAGCCAAGGGCTGAGGGATGGTAGGCTACTGCCGCCTTCGGACAGCAGCCACCACGCCAACTGTGCCGATGGCAGCGACCGCTCCTAGGAGGACCCAGAAGGTCGAGTTCGTGAGGAGTCCTGCCCCTAGGAACTCCCCGGAAACCGCCTCCACAGTCAAAGTCCTGGTGCTGAAATGAGGGATGTACACGCTCAGCTTAAGGCTCTCTGGCGTCTTCAGGAGGTAGACCGCAGGCTGAGCGTTGCCTTGGGATATGGCCTCGATGACCAGGTCTAGGCTAGGAGACTGGACAACCTGTTTCCCATCGAGGTAGACCCTTAACTGCCGGTCCAGCTGAATCAGCTCTCCGCTGATCTCCAGGACGACTATGGCGCCCTGGGCCTCGTCGGAAGTCAGCTGCAGTGAGAGCTTGTTCTCGACGGCGGCTTGCATGGTGACTTGGAAGCTTCTGCGGAAGGACGCGTCCACCATCTGCACTTGGCCCGCTGCCTCTGGTCGTAGCTCGATCCTAGCCGCGAGGCGGCCTCTCACAGCCTGTTCAGCCATCCTCTCCTCGAATGCTGCCTCGCTGGGCGCCATGCTGAAGAGGGGCAGCCCGTGGAAGTGGACCGACTCGGGGCCCACCAGCTTTACGGTGATGAGGTCGCCCGCGATTTCCACAGAACCTGCTGATACTATGAGGAAACCCCGGAATTGCTCACCTGTAATGTTGATGGCCACACTCCCGTCGGGGCGTACCTCCTTGATGCCAGCGTTGAGGGATGGGTCAAGGGTGAAGTTTATCGTGTTCCTGGCCTCTTGGTTGGGAGCCGGCAGGGGCCGCGAGACCTCCACAGCTGAGATGTCATCCATGACTACGAAGCCCTTGTTTGCCACATTTAGGTGCCCCACGGGATTGTCTATGGCCTTGATGCTAGCGTTCCCGGCAAAAGCCTTGAAAACGGCGCCCATGGTTCGCGTCTGGGCCTCGCCCATCTCTGGAGTGGAGAAGTTCTCGATGGTGACCGTCGTGAATACCCTTACTGACCTAGGTCCCTTCTCTCCCGCGGTGAGGGTGTAGTTGGTGATGTTGCCCGTTGTCTTGTTGAACTCGAAGGACACGAAGGTGCCCTTGATTATGGTGTTCTCCTCGGTGAAACCCTTCGCTCTCCCCATATGAGCAGTAGCCGTTCCAGCTGCCAGCAGCAGAACCGCCATCAGCGCCGCGATGAGGCCCTTGTGCATTCCTCTCACAACCTGACCGTACGACGAAGGCTATGGATATGAGGCTTCTGGCACATGTATCGAACAGGTTGGCACAATTCTCGAACTTCCTCATCAGCCAACCCTTAAGAGTCGCCCGACCGATATCTCCATCATGCCCGGACTGACCATGGCCGAGAAGGTCCTCGCCAGGGCCAGCGGCCAGGAGCGGGTCAGTGCAGGGGACTTCGTGGAGGCTCAGGTGGACCTCCTATACATGCATGAGATGCTGGCCCTCGCCCTGGGCTCTTTCAGAGAAATAGGGTTGAAGAAGGTCTGGGACCCGGACAAGATCGTTGTGACCCTGGACCACTGGGTGCCGCCGCCCAACGAGCAGATAGCGATGATGCACCAGGACATTCGCGAATTCTGCCGGGCCCAGGGTATCCGCAGGTTCCACGATGTGGGGGACCATGGCATCATCCACCAACTGGTCGCAGAGCGCGGCTATGCCCATCCCGGTGACCTGGTCATCGGGTCCGACAGTCACACCAACACCGTCGGGGCCGTGGGCGCCTTCGCGGCCGGGATTGGAGCCACGGACACGGCGGCGGTGATGGCTACGGGCCGCATCTGGCTCAAGGTCCCGGAGACTATCAAGGTCCGCATCGAGGGTCGACTGTCGAAGCGCACGGGGGCCAAGGACGTCATTCTCAAGGTCATCAGCGTGACCGGCGATGACGGGGCCCAGTACAAGGCGGTGGAGTTCGTCGGTCCGACCGTCAGAGGCCTGCCTATGAACGAGAGGCTCATCCTCTCCAACATGACGACGGAGATGGGGGCCAAGGTCGGTATGATCGCTGCCGACGACGTCACCAGGAAGTACCTAGCCCACGCGGGAGGGCCTTTCGATCCCTTTGATGCCGATGAAGATGCCGCCTATACCAGCTCCTATGACTTCCAGGTGGACGGCATGGGTCCCCAGGTGTCCTGCCCTGAGAACCCCGGGAATGTGAAGCCTGTGGAGGAGGTGGTCGGCACGAAGGTCGACGTGGCATTCCTGGGATCGTGCACCAACGCCCGCATCGAGGACCTGAGGGCGGCGGTGGAAGTCATGAAGGGTGAGCGGCTGGCCCCAGGGATGAGGATGATCGTCTCTCCTGCATCCCAGAGGATCTACCGCCAGGCCCTGGAGGAAGGCCTGGCCGATTTCTTCATGGATGCGGGGGCGACATTCGCCAACAGCACCTGCGGGCCGTGTTTCGGAGGCCACCTAGGAGTCCTAGCTCCGGGGGAGGTCTGCATAAGCAGCAGTAACCGCAACTACCCAGGCCGGATGGGCAGCAAGGAGGCGAAGGTTTACCTGGCTTCGCCAGTGACTGTGGCGGCCTCAGCCATCCACGGCGAAATCACGGACCCGAGGGAGGTTTAGGGGTGGAGATCAGGTTGAAGGGGAGGGTATGGAAGTTCGGGGATGGGATATCCACCGACCACATAATCTCCGCCAGGTATCTGGGGACTACCGACCCCAAGGTCTTCGCCGAGCACGCCATGGAGAATGTGGATCCGGACTTCTCCAAGAACGTGAAACCAGGGGATATCATCGTGGCTGGCCAGAACTTCGGCTGCGGATCCAGTCGGGAGCAGGCCCCCCTCGCCCTGAAGGCCCTGGGTGTATCGGCCATCGTGGCGGAGTCCTTCGCCCGAATATTCTTCAGAAACAGCATCAACATCGGCCTGCCAGTGGTTGAGTGTAAAGGCATTTCCGAGGCCGTTTCGGAGGGGGCAGTCTTGGAGTTGGACCTCGGAGAAGGCGTCGTCCTCACACAAGAAAGGGGCCAGCTAAAGATTTCTGCCTACCCTCCCCGCGTTCTGGAGATCCTCAAGGCCGGCGGTCTCATCGCGAAGCTTAGAGCAGAGGCTGAGGCCTCCGGCGGAGGTTCAGTAAGATAGTGTCGGCGCACACTCTCAGACTCCGACTCGTCCTCTGAGTGTATATCGCGACAACCTCGACAGTTCCATCCAAGATCCGGCCCCAAGAACCCTTAAGTAGACACTCATGGTTGATGCAGCAATGGCCTTCAAGATCATCGTCTTGCCTGGGGACGGAGTAGGTCCCGAGGTGGTGCGGGAGGGAATAAAGGTCCTGAAGACCGTGGAAGACGTCTACGGCCTGGAGTTCAATCTCGTGCCCTACCCATGTGGTGGGAAGCACTACCTGGAGATGGGGGAGGAGTGGCCTGATGGAGCTTTCGAGTCTTGCAGGACATCGGATGCCATCCTCCTGGGGGCCATAGGCTATCCCGGGGCCCTTCTGCCCAACGGCGACCTGGCCGGTGCTGGGGTGGTTTTCGGACTGCGTTTCGGACTCGACCTCTATGCCAACGTGCGCCCAACGAAGCTGTACCCCAACGTCAGGCACATGGTCCATGGCTCCCCAAAGGAGGTGTGGGAGCCCGGGAAGGTGGACTTCGTGATCGTCCGAGAGAACACCGAGGGTCTTTACGCACCGATCCGTGGGACGCTGCGCAGAGGCGGGTTGGAAGAACTGGCCGTGGACAACCAGGTGGTAACCCGCAAGGGAGCCGAGAGGGTCATCCGGTTCGCCTTCGAGGTCTCCATGAAGCGCAAGGGAGCCCCAGCGGATGGCAAAAGAAGGGTGACCTGTGTCGACAAGAGCAACGTCCTCGACGGGTGTCGATTCTTCCGAAGGGTCTATGACGAGGTTGCTGCGGAGTATCCTAAGGTGGAACGGGATTATGCGTACATAGACGCCTTCACGCAGTGGATGATCCGGAAGCCTGAGGTTTACGACGTGGTGGTGACCACCAACCTCTTCGGGGATATCGCGACGGATCTGGCCGCCGTCCTTCAGGGGGGGATGGGCCTCGCAGCCGGGGGGAACATTGGAGAGCGCCATGGCATGTTCGAACCCATCCATGGCAGCGCACCCAAGTACGAAGGTCAGGACAAGGCCAACCCGATCGCCACCGTGCTGGCGGTGGAAATGATGCTGGAATGGCTGGGGGAGAGAAAGAGAGAGAAGACCCTAAGGGAAGCCTCCCGCACCGTGGAGGCAGCGGTGGAGGCGACCCTCAGGGAGGGCAAGCACCTCACCTATGACCTGGGTGGACAGGCTAGGTGCAGCGAGGTTGGTGACGCCGTCGCCAAGAAGGTCAAGGCTCTGGCTCAGACTGCAGGATGAGGCGAGCCGCTTCCTGAAGATCCGAGACTACGAAGTCAGGTTTTGGTATGCGGCCTCTCAAGCTTTCCCCCCGCCTGTTGACCCACCCAGCCATCATCCCGACTCTCTTCGGTCCGAGGACGTCATCCACAGGCGAGTCCCCTAGGTGTAGGGCCTCTGCGGGACTGAATCCCGACAGCCTGAGGGCCATGTGGAAGATCTTCGGGTTCGGTTTGTATGCCATGGTGGCCTCAGAAGTGACCTTCACCGCGAAAACATCGCCCAGCCCCGATCTCCTCATGAGGGCCTCCAGCATGTCCTCATCTATGTTGGAAACTATGCCCAGCGTAAAGTCCTCCAAATCGCCGAGGGCCTGGGGCACCTCGGGATATACATCCGTAACGGCCCAGCTATCCATCAGGTCCACGGTGAAAGGCTTCGGGTCATCGCGGATTCCATAATCATCGAAGAGAAGTGCCAGGGCTTTCCTGGTGGCCTCTCGAACCGTGACAAACCCGTCGAGGGCCACCTTGTAGCTTCTGTCCCACCACACCTCGATCAGTTCCTGATAGTCCATGGGGAGATCGAACTTCTGAATGATCCTCTCCATGACGTCCTGGCTGATAGTCTCCTCAGCCCTGAAAAGGGTGCCGAAGACGTCGAAGGTTATGAAGACGGGTCGCTTCGAGAGGATCATCCTCTCCTCCTATCGCCCCTTTGCCTCTTCCCTGACCCGGGGAATGACCTCCTTCGCGAACACCTCGAGGGGTTCAATCTCGTAGGCCCCAGGGAAGTAGACGACGAAGTATGTTACGCCCACATCCAGGTAGCTACTGAGGTAACGGGCCACTTCCTCGGGGTCTCCGATGAGATTTCTCTCTCGATAAGTCTCCATGTCTTGCCCCAGTCGCTTGGCATAAGTCCGTGCCATCTCCATGGCCTTGGACGTATCCTCAGCGGTGACCACCACCTCGTTGTAGCTCCTCTCTATCTCTGCTGGATTCCTGCCCACGGCCTTGCAGTGCTCATCCAGGATCTTGGACTTCCTGGCAAACTCCTCAGGATCGCCGAAGAAGTTGGAGCGGTCGGCCCACTTAGCCGCCGAGCGGAGGGTCAGCTTTTCCCCTCCGCCTCCGATGGTCACAGGAGGCCTAGGCTTCTGCACCGGCTTCGGGCTGCAATATGCCCCTTCCAAGTTGTAGAATCGGCCCTGAAAGGTGACGCGCTCCTCCTCCCACAGCTTTCGGATAATCTGAATGGCCTCGTCCATCATCCCTATCCGGGCAGCAGCTTTGGGAAACTCGTACCCGTAGCCGTTGTACTCATGCTCATACCATCCGGCCCCAAGGCCGAACTCCAGCCTTCCCTTGGAGAGGACATCCACGCTGGCCGCTATCTTGGCCATGAGGGCAGGGTTCCGGTAGGAGTTGCACGTGACCATCTGCCCCACCCGCAGCTTGGAGGTCACCGCCGCAATGGCAGTGGTCATGGTCCAGCACTCAAACACAGGGAAGGCACTGGGACGAGGAACCGGGTGGAAGTGGTCGTAGAACCAGCCAGAGGCGAAGCCCAGACGCTCCAAAGCGCGGGCGGTCTCCACGATCAGGTCGTACATCTCCTCAGGACTCGCCTCTGGAGGCAAGTCGTAGATCCAGCCCTGAGGAATCATTGCTCCGAAGGTGATGTCGCGCATGTTTGGGCAAGGGAGGGGTCTCTTAAGAGTTTCGCCCACCGAAGGGACACACTACTGCTTCTCCGAGAAGCGGGAAAGCTCTTCCTTCTGCTCCCTGTGGTTCCATGTCTCCTCTTGGTAGACGTCTTCCAGAAGGGTCTCCCAGGAGAGGGGATCGGCAGCCTCAGCCATCTTGATCGCCTGGGATATCTCTCCTCGAATCTCTTCTCTCATGGTTGCATCCGCGGTATCCTCAAGGAGACCACGATGCTTCAGGTGTCTACGAAACCTGCGTATCGGGTCCCTAGAACGCCAGGTCTCGACCTCCTTCGCCCCCCGGTATCGACTGGGGTCATCAGCGGTGGAGTGGGCGCCCATCCGATAGGTGACGGCCTCGATGAAGGTGGCCCCCTTCCCCGCTCTGGCTGTACTCAAGGCGTCCCTGGAGGCTGCGTAAACAGCCAGCACATCGTTCCCATCAACCCTTACTCCCGGAATCCCATAGGCCAACGCCTTGACCACCAGAGTCGAGGACACCGTCTGCTTGGACAGAGGAACGGAGATGGCCCAGTGGTTGTTCTGGCAGAGGAAGACCACGGGCGGCTTGAAGACGCCAGCGAAGTTCATGGCTACGTGGAAGTCGGAAGCGGACGTGGCCCCGTCCCCCAAGTATGCCATGATTGCCACCTGGTGGCCCAGATGCTTTGCAGCCATGGCCGCGCCAACCGCCTGGGGTAACTGATTGGCGATGCAGCTCGACCAAGAGACGTGGTTTACAGACCGAGAGGCATAGTGGCAGGGTTGCATGTGGCCCTTCAGAATGTCCTCTTTGTTCCCGATGAGCTGGGCGACATATTTCACCAAGGGATAGCCCCGCAGCAAGGCTGCCCCTCCCTGTCTTAAGGCGGGGAATATCCAGTCATCTCTGGCGAGAGCGTAGGCGCTGCCCGTGACAGCGGCTTCCTCACCGGTAACGGTTCCATAGAAGCCAATCCTCCCCTGCCGCTGAAGTGCCATCATCCTCTCGTCCAAAAAGCGAAGGAGGAGCATGTGACGGTACAGTCTTAGAAGGTCCTCCTTCGAGAGGTCTGGCTCTTCTCCCACCATCGAGCCATCTGGTGCCAGCACTTGAAGGGTCTTCTGAGTCACCGACCTCTCCGGCCTTTTCATAAGTCGGCGGAACCTTAAGGTTTGCGAGGCCAAGGGCTCTCCAAGGGTAAGGCTCTGCGATAGTCCCTGCGTATCTTCTCCCTTGGCGCATCAGTCGATTCGGATCTCCTCCACTTGGTGGAGGGCCTTCATCTCGTATCCGTGCTCCCTTGAAAGCTGCAAATGAATCTCGAAGAGCCCTACCGCTGCGCGGTTTACTTCTTCGAGGTCCGAGTGAAATAGGTTCCTCGCGTTCTCAAGAAACCCCTCGGGGACGATCTCGAAGTCCTCAATCTCCTCCGTCATCCTCATGTGGTCGGTGTAGAACCTTTTATTCACCAGGGCAAGGTCCATGCAGGACATGAAGAAGATCTCCCAGGCCGCCCGCCGCATTACCTCTGGATTTCGGTCCTCCCACCCCCGCTGCATCTTGCCCATGTAGTTGTAGAATCCGGCGTAGGTTTCCATCTTCACCCTCTTCAACGCCTGGGCATGCCAACGGCGGAGCTGCCGGGCGATTTCTCCCCGGTCCAAGTATACCTTATGTTTCAGGAGAAGACCCACTTCGTAGGGCCAGAAGCCGTCCACCCGGAGGATGCGCTCCCTGACTTTCTTCAGGGGAAGGACGTGTACGTCCACTGGCGTAGTCCGGTAGAGCCAGCCGTGTTCCCTCGACTCCCCTTCATCGACGAT